>OGSH01000094.1_pt1 | contig 87177 bp, 77 predicted proteins | sample 1573821 | NCBI WGS metagenome assembly OGSH01 (sample SAMN03295845, study PRJEB24534) | human gut metagenome | isolation source: fecal sample 5 from infant 6 | host: Homo sapiens | place: USA: Pittsburgh, PA | collected 2014-07 | reverse complement strand
GATTGGTGCCAAAGAAGACTCGTAGGGTGAATACCCCAACATTTGACAGAGAGCCTTTTTTATTACTAATTTTAATGATGCATATAGTTGAGTGAGATTATAAGAGGAGGAAACAATGAATCGGTGGAGCCGTACAAAGCGCTATTTAGTCCTATCTAGTGCGGTTGCATTATGGCTAAATGCACCCCTCGTCGTTTTAGCGGATAATGCAGCTGTTACGACAGATGTAGTTCATGTACAAGGCACATGGGCAGAGGAAGAAGCAAAATTAAATCCACAGCAAGTGCAAATCATTACCAAAAAAGAGATTGAGAAGAAGCAGGCGAAGTCCGTCGAAGATATTATATTTACCCAAACGGGTGTATCTAGAACCGTTGATGCCATGGGACGTGTAGGTGTATCTATTCGCGGTGCAGAGGCTCGTCATACATTGATTCTTGTGGATGGTCAACCAGTATTGGGGGATTTTGATAAGTATTCTGGCGCAGCGGACGAAGTACAACGGTTAGGTGCCGAAAATGTAGAACGCATCGAGGTTATTCAAGGTGCAGCGAGTGCTAAATATGGTTCTGATGCGGTGGGTGGTGTCGTTAATATCATCACTAAGAAGGCTCTTAAGAAACCAACATTGCAAGTAAATGCCGAAGGGATGCGTCGTAAAAGTGATGGCGATTTATTCCCATTCCAAAACTTTTATATTCGAGCTGATTCGGGGCAGATGGGGAAATTAAAGATTGGCTTATCAGGTAGTAAACGGGATTTAATGCCTGTCCTTGCATCGGTTAAACGCCGTGCATCAGGTATGGGCTTTGATTATGCAAAACATAATTTTAAGCCTAATGTGCTTCGCTATTATGGTGATGCCTCTGATATTGGCTTTGTGGCAACGTATGAGGCTAATAAAAATAATAAATTTGAAATGCGTTTAAACCGATATACGGAAGATCTTGTACGGGATATTAAACATTCTGATTCCGATTTAGAGCCACAACAACATTTTAAACGTACTGCTAATCGTAATACGATTAATCTTTCGTGGAATGCTAAAGCGGGAAAAAGCGATTGGACAGTAGAAACTAATTACTCCCGCATTAAAGAAGATGACGTAGCGCTTATCAATTATACGGGACGATCATCTTATGAAGGTTCTAATGAGTTACGATATATCGATAATATCGATCATCGTCAACTAGATGTTCGGCTCAATGCAAATACGCAGCTTAATAATAAACATCGTCTTAGTTATGGTGTTAGCTATGCTCGTGAAGAAGGTTCTGGTAGCCGATTAAAGAGTTCCCCAAATACGAGTACCATGTACATCGATCCTTGGGCATATGATAAGAGCTTGCTTGTTGATAAGCTAGATCGTCTTGTGCGTAAAAAAGGGGATAACAGTGTTAAGGTTTATTCCCATATTCATGATTATAAATTTATAAACTCCAGTAGCGGTATGCCACAATGGGATATGGATTATGAATATTATGGTGCTGAAACGGATGCGCAAAAACCAGGCATTACATACGATGATTATGTAAATTATGGATTGTCTGAAGGGGCTATTAGCTCTTGGTCTAGTACATCCCCTAATAATCAACCGATATCCGATGACTTTAGAAACCGTTATAATGCATTAAAATCACGGTTAGAAGCTGAAAATCCAGACATGGCTAACACCCGTTCTAATATCGTAGGCGACTACTTTAAATATGGCGAGTCCAGTGATCCAGAAATGCGTAAAAAAGCGCCAAAACTGAATGGTAAGGCATTCTTAGAAGAGTATCGTAATCGCGACCAACGATTGACGACTGGTCAAGGTACGATTCGCAAGATGAATGCTTATATCTCCGATACTTGGCAAGTGAATAAGAACCTTACCTTTGTTCCTATCATTCGACTAGATAATAGTAGTTTGTTTGGTTCCAATTTATCCGCTTCCATGGGGATGACATACAATGTGAAAGGCAATCCTCATCGTCGATTTAAGGCCAATGTTGGCACTGGTTATACAGAACCTGGTATGGGCGAATTATGGTATAACTGGGAAATGTATGCGTCTAATCCGGTAGGTATTGGCGTAGCAAAACTCGGTTGGTACTGGGCTGGTAATCCAAATTTAAAACCTGAAAAATCGCTCAATATTGATATGAGCTTAGAAGGTGAAAATAAAAACACCTATGCTCGTGTTGGTGTATTCCATAACCGCATCAAGAACTATATGTCGGTTTACTTTACAGGAGAATTCCAAGATTTTGCACCATATTTGAAAGGGGATGCAAAATACCAACGTGCCCCAGATATGATTTACAGCTTTAAAAACATCGGTATGGCTGAAATCACAGGCCTTCAAGCGGAAGTACAACAAAAATTTGGTAAATATTGGTCCGGTAAATTAGGATATACCTATTTGCATGCTATTAATAAGAGCGATCCAACTATGCCTCGGCAATTATTGGATAAACCAGTGCACAAGGTAGATATTGGAGTAACCTATGACAATCCAAAAACTGGTTGGAATGGATCTATTTGGGGTGATTACTACATCAATATGCTGGATAGTAACACATTGAACAATGGTGGTAACTACTGGCCAGATATTTTATCCGGTGATGCAGGTGTGTACAAAAAGCAAGTTTACCAAAAGAAAACATTTGGCATTTGGAATTTGATGGTCCAAAAACGATTTAACAAGAATGCCATGATGTACTTTGGTATTAATAATATCTTTAATCATCGCGATGATGACCGAGCAACGCAAGAACGTGTATATCGTATTGGCGTTAATCTTAAGTTTGGTGGCGGCGATGCTAAGACTACGCCAATCGGAAAAGATGGTAATAAAGCTATTGATGCAAATGGTAGCGTAACTAATGTAGCGGTCGGTAATGAAGCAGGCGTACAAAATATATCCGAAGTTGTTAAACTAACTGACTTTATTCGTCCTGATTTTGATACGACTAAGGAACGTGGCGTCACATTTATCGGAGATTATCGTGCACGCTGGATGTCTCACGACGGCACCAATCGTCCACAATCTCCATTCCGCTCTAATTCAGCCATCGGTTCTGCGAAAGCGAATATGTACGATTCTAATCGCCATAGTTTTGAACAACGCATTCGTCTTGGTCTTGATGCTCGCATCAACCCATTCACAAATCTCTCCGTTATCAGTAGCATGACCGGTATGAGCGGCGTTGATACAAGTTGGACTAAATCGGAGTCAAAAGGTTTCAATCATCAACGTCTTGATACGGTTGATCTTACAAGACATGTCAAGAAATGGGATGTTTCTGTGGGGCGTTTAAACGAACCTATGGGGGCTAGTGGATACTGGTTTGGTCAGTCTTATGATGGGGTTCGTGGCGTATGGACTGGTAATGATACGCAAGTTCGCATTGGGGTAGGTAGCTTTAAACATAGCACGGGTATTAGTGATTCAGCGTATACTCATGTGGTACATGAAGTGATTACTAGACCTCCAACAGCAGCAGAGTTAATTGGTATTAATCGTGATGAGTATCCTTATGATATTAATAATGCTACAAAAACTGGGTCTGATGGTGAAAGCAAATCCACTGAGGATGCACCAGCACCAGATAGCCCAACAGGTATTTATGAATCTACTTATAAAGGTAAGGTAGATACAATTTACTTCTATCAACAGCTAAAAGGATTACAAGATGAATATGATGCGTATAAAGCTACGTTGAATCTAAGTTGGAGCAATCCGAATCGCGATCAAGAGCTTGAAAAGGCTAATGCAAAGCTCGCAGAAACACAACAAAAACAAGCTCAAGTGATGAGCCGCTTACAAGATATTCTTACAAAGGCATACCCTACAGATATGGCTGAGAAGAAATTCTCCCTCGATATTCCATCTGGTGGTTATACAATGTATGAAATCACTAATAAGAATACAGGGGAAAAACTCTATAAGACCGGGGACATTATGTATAATGTGAACTCTTCTTTATACCCTGAATACTTAAAAGAAAAGGCTAAAGGTCTTATCGTATCTACTGATAATAAAGAGGCTTTAGTAAATCCTAAAGCCTATGTTGAAAAACATAGTGACGAAATCAATCAATCTGTAGCAGAAATTGCTAAATATAATGCTACAGATAACTGGCGCAACTATAACAATGGTGAGCTTGATGTGGTTTGGGTTAAACAGCCAGATGGCACGTTCAAACAATCTTATGATTACTATGGGCAACCAGCTAGTGATTATGAGTTCACTGGTTACTTAGGTGCTAAGACATATAAATACGATAGTGGTAGCTATGTATTTAGTGATTATGATGCTAAAGATGCCATTTACAAAAAGAACTTTACAATGTCCTCTAATGATTATGGTGAAGGTAGTTCTGACTATGGTTGGGGCATGCCAAATGCATTGTTCAACTATATGTATAATCTTGAAAAGGTTGTACATGATGCAGAGTCTGAAAACAAATTACCACGTGAAGCAATTGGTAAAATCATTGGTAACATCATTCAAACCGAAGGCATTGTTCTTGAAAAAGATACAATTCCACCTATTGAAACGGCAGCGTTTGTTCAAGTGAAGAAACAAATTGGCGACCGTCTTGGTTTACAAGCATGGTACTTACGATCCTTTAATGGTAGTAAACGTACATTCTTAAATGCCAATGGTAATGGTAATGATGAACAAAGCTTCTCCAATATAGCGAATGTATTTGGTATTGGCGCTAAATACCAAATCGGTGAAAGCGCAGTACTTACAGTAGATTATGGTCAAAATAGATCGAAATTTGGACGTTATATGAACGGTAATACTGTATATGACCATGAACGTGGAACCGCAGACTTTACTGTGAAAGGTCACCAAATGGGCGGTACACCTCATTTCTGGATGGCTCGCCTCGACATTGGTCGTGCTGATATCGATATTCCTAAATCATGGAATGCGTTCATAGATTATAAATACTTCGCTCATGGCTCATTCCTCGGCGGTAATGGTACAGGTGCTGTACCGGATCGTTACCTCGATGGTATTCGCAGCTTTACATTCGGCGCTGGGTATGTACCGCGCAAGAATTTACTCCTAGAAGCATTCTATACATTCGATGCTAAGGGCACAAATAAACGAGATACTTTATATGGTAATGAAAGCTTTAAGTTAGGCGATTATGCAAGAATTCAAGGAACCTACCGGTTCTAATGTACAGTCTGTAAACAGACAGAAAGGTTTATTAGTATGGAAAATCTAAATTATGTCATTCACTTGTTTCATAGTGGCGGATATGTAATGTATCCATTATTATTCTTGTCTCTTATGGTCATTGCAATCGCTGTAGAACGCTCTTTCTATTATCGTAAATATGCAGGAAAAACCTATATGGTGACTCATGCGGTTAATGAGTATGCAAAATTGCAAAAATGGGATGAAATAGAAAAGGTAATCAAAGAAAATCCATCCATTGCAAGTCGTATTGCTGAAGCTGGTTTGAAAAACGGCGCTACTGAAGAAGGTATGAAAACGGCATTCTCTGATCAAATGGGGGTTGATGCAGTAGGCTTTAGAAAATATATGGATTACTTAAGTGCAACCGTTACAATTTCCCCATTGTTGGGCCTACTTGGCACCGTAACAGGTATGATTGGTTCCTTTAGTATCCTCGATGCTGGTGCGGGTGCATCTGCTATTACTGGTGGTGTAGGGGAAGCCCTTATCGCAACGGCGTCTGGCTTATGTGTAGCCATCATGGCTTTTATTGTATATACCTTCTTTAGCCATCGTTTGGACTCTATTATCAACCAAATTGAAAATATGTGTGTTAACATCATTACTGCAAAACGAGAAGGGTGGAAATAACTATGAATTTACAAAGTTTTCGTATGAAATCCAAGCCTGAATTCATGATTATCCCTATGATTGATATCATATTCTTCCTATTGGTGTTCTTCATGATGAATAGCTTACAAACAATAGCCCAAAAGGCTTTGTCTGTACAGTTGCCACAGGCAACAACCGCATCTGCACCAGCTCAATTACCGGTGGTGCTTACATTAGATGCAGAAGGTCACATAACAATTGATAATGTCCCAATGAGCATTGATGCGGCTGAGGCAATGGTAAAAGAACGAATTGCACAAAATCCGAATGCTAGCGTTATATTACAAGCGGATAAACGCTCTGCTCACGGACAAGTAGTGGCAATTATGGACATGCTTAAACAAGCTGGCGTTAAACGCTTAGCTATTGCAGCAGAACAGAAAGGATAACTATGGGATTAGGCATATCATGGAAAAAAGCAGCCATAATATCCGCCGTAGTTCATCTAATCATTCTCTTTATTGCCGTTATCTTTTTCGTAGTTGTTCCGGCTATTCAAGAGCAGGAAACCTATGAAGTCGATCTCACCCAAAGTGTGCTCGACGATGGCGGTAGTGGTCACGCTGGTGGTGGCGGCGGTGATAGGTCATCTCTATTCCCAAAACCATTGTCTGCAGATGAAGTGGCGGCAAGAACAAAGGCTGTAGTAGCGAATGTAGAACCATCTACAGCGACGGATATTCCTGATGCGGTAGATGTCCCAAGTAAGGGTAGTGAAAATACATCAAATGTATCTGGTGAAAGCGGTGGTGCCGGTAATGGTCCAGGCTCTGGTGGCGGCGAAGGTGGCGGCCATGGTACTGGTACAGGAACGGGCGTTGGTGAGGGACAGGGCGAAGGTGAAGGCTCTGGTACCGGCAAAGGCTCCGGTGGTGGACATGGTCGAGCTCATGTCGCTTTTGATAAACAAGGCTTTTATAATGCTGTAAACAATCAAAAGGTGATTCCTCAACAATACATTCGTCAACATAGAGAAGTTCATGAAACAATTTACGTATTTGTACGTATTGATACAAATGGTAATGCTGTTGAACAATATGTGGAATCTGGCGATGACCCATTGTTGAGAGAAGAGGCTATGGCTGCGGTAAATCGTGCATTACCATATCAAAATCCAACAGACGACATTCAACCGGTAACTGTTCCGGTACGATTCGACCTATCCGAAGGTACAGATGACGATGATTAATCATACATAATGTAAGGAGATAAATATGGGTACTATTATTTTATATTCTTCCCTCACTGGGAATACAAAAAGCGTAGCAGAGGCGATGGCCTCTGTTATGCCTGAAGGTACACCTTGTGTACCGGTTAAAGAGGCACCGGCCAATCTAGGGGATTACGATACTGTATTTGTAGGTTTCTGGGTGGATCGTGGTACAGCTAATAAAGAAGCTGCTAAGTTGATTGAAACCCTTACAAATAGACATGTAGTATTCTTTGCTACACTAGGTATGTATGCCGATTCTGATCATGCTCGTGAAAGTATTGAAAAGGCATCTGCCTTATTGCCTAATAAAGAATCTCTTGTAGATGGTTTTGTATGCCAAGGTAAAATCGACCCTAAGGTTATTGAGATGATGTACAAAATGTTCCCACCAGGATCTGCTCATGGACAAAGCCCTGAACGTGATGCATTGCATAAGGCGGCAGAAACGCATCCTGATGAACAAGATTTTGCAAATGCGAAAGAATTTGCTAAATCTGTGCTTGCAAAGTTGCAAGGCTAATGAGTGAAAGGGGGAACGTATGAGTTTAGCGAGTTTTTTCGAATCGATTCCAGAAAAACAACGGAATCTGCAACTAGGATTGGCCTGTGATAATCCTATGAGTGGCGCCTTTCCTCATAAGCGCGTTGTTCATGCAGGCCTTAATGGGACTTTAATTTCACCGAAGGAATCACAATCTGTATGGGATACTGTAATGCGTGGTACTCCTAAGAGGGGGCAAATGCAGTGTGCTTATATACATATTCCATTCTGCAAGACAAAATGTACGTACTGTGGGTTCTTCCAAAATGGTACAAGTCAAAGTATTGAAGATAACTATATTGATGGCCTTATTGGGGAACTTAAGCTGGCTAGTGAATGTCCACGCTTAAAGGATGGTCTTATCCACGCTGTATTCATTGGCGGTGGCACACCGACATCCTTATCTCCAGCAAACTCTGAGCGCTTGTTAAAAGCGATTAAAGAATACTTACCACTAGCAAATGATTATGAGCTTACCCTAGAAGGTCGCATTCATGATTTGATTCCTGAAAATCTTGAAGTATGGATGGATAACGGCGTTAACCGTATGTCTATTGGCATCCAATCCTTTAATACTGAAGTGCGCCAAATGGTAGGTCGTTTGGATACAAAAGAAACCGTACTAGAACGGCTAGCGGCCCTAAAGGCCTATGGTCAATGCTCCGTTGTGATCGACTTGATTTACGGATTGCCTGGTCAAACAATGGATGTTTGGGAACAAGACTTAGCCGATTTAGTAAGTTCTGGTGTAGATGGCGCCGACTTATATCAATTGAATGTATTCGATGGTAGTGACCTAAACCGCGATATTGCAAGTGGTAAGGTACCACCTGCAGCAACAACCGCTATGCAAGGGGATATGTTCGAATTTGGTCGTACATATTTAGATGCTCGTGCGTACCGTAGATTGAGTGCTGCTCATTGGAGTGCCAATAATCGTGAACGTAGTTTATATAACATTTTAGCGAAAGCTGGCGTACCGATGTTCCCATTTGGCAGCGGTGCTGGCGGTAATGTAGATGGCTATGGTATGATGCTTCATCGTGCGCTTAAACCATACGAAGATATGGTAAGTCGTGGTGAAAAGCCATTTATGGCACTTATGAAGCAAAGTGATTTACAACCATTTGTCAATCAAGTAGTAAGTCAATTGGAACAAGGCTATTTGAATATCAATACATTAGTGGCTATGGATTCTCGTTTAGATGAATTGAATTGGTTGTATAAACTATGGGAAAAACGAGGCCTAGTTTCGTATAATGGCTTATTGTATAAATTGACATCCGCTGGTGAATTCTGGACTGTAAATATCACGCAAAGTACATTGGAGGCTATGGAATATATTTTAACTGGTAAAAATTCCTTTGCCTTAGAATCCGTAGCGGCTCAAGATACGAAGACCACATCTAAAGAAAATCCTAATCAAGAGGTACGTGGTATCGGCCAAGGTAAGGCGAATATTTCGGTACCAACCGATGAACAGACAGAAGCGCAACGTAAGGAAGCACTCATGGCAAAAGCGAAAGAAGAAATCGCTAAGAGTGGTGCCTCTGGTGAAGCAGCAAATCGCATGATTCAAGCTATGGCGAATTTGAGCGCTGATGAAATTGAATACATGATGGAACGTATGATGTCCTAATTATCACTAACAACCTCTCATATAAATAACTACAAACATTGACAGGTACGTTTTATCTTAGTATTAAAACCCTAGATTACGATCTATTCTTTAAACTGGACTATTCAGTTTAACGAGAATATATCGTGGCCTAGGGTTTACTTTTTATGTTTCGGAATGTATTCTGTACATATAGTTATATAAGGTATTAGGAGGTTAGTATGAATGCATTTCCTAACGAAGTGATAGATATAGTTGGTATTGGGGCTAGTACCTTAGATCGATTCATCGTGGTTGATCATTTTCCAACGGGGCGTGAGGTGCAACAGGCCATCTCGTCTACTACAGATGGCGGCGGGCCGGTAGCGACTGCACTAGCCACGGCTAGTAAATATGGATCTCGGACGGTAATGATTGACCGTATTGGGGATGATATGGCTGGACGCTATATTCTAGAGGACTTTCATAAATATAATGTCAATACAGAGGGCATCCAAGTTGATGCGGATGCTAAGAGTGGAACTGCAACGATTCTTGTGAAACAGAAGACAGGGGAACGCGCTGTATTTTTTGAACGATCTACAGCGTCTGATCCAGAGTTCTTAGACAATTATCAGGGATTAATAGAAAATGCATCCATCGTGCATATCAATGGGCGCCATCGCCATTTGATGCGTACCGCTATTGATATAGCGAGACAAAGTGGTACTATTATCTCTCTAGATGGGGGTGCTCAACGATACGATGATGATATGAGGCCAATTACCGAATCATCTCATGTCGTTATTGTGGCTCGCGACTATGCAGAAAAATATACAGGGGCTACTAATTTAGAAGAGGCATGTTGCATTATTCATGACCATGGTGCGTTAATAGCTGGTGTTACCGATGGTGCTAACGGTAGTTATTTTGTTTGGCCTGATGGAACATCTTATCGATGTGAACCATTTTCTCAAGCTACTGTAGTAGATACAACGGGGGCTGGGGATAGCTTCCATGGTGCTTTTTTGTATATGCTTACAAAAACACTTTGCAAAATAGCAGATGGTACTAACACATCAACTATGAATGAAACGAGCCAGTCCTTAAATGCTATCGATTTACTCCATAGTTGTGCGCACGAGGACTTAGAAAAAGCGGCTACTTTTGCTTCTGCTGTAGCAGCTCTTAATACGCAAGGAATTGGCGGCCGCAGTCCATTGCCGAGTTTAGAAGATATCAAGGCGCTTATAGGATAGGATTATGGTTATGTGGAAAAATACTTCAAAAAATCAAGTTCAGCAATATATGCAACATAATCCTTATCGTCTATTAGCTCTTAGCTTTTTGGCTGTTATGACTATAGGGACGATATTGCTCATGTTGCCCCTATCAAATGCTCAAGGCCATAGTACAGCGCTTGTAGATGCAGCTTTTACCGCAGTATCTTGCGTTTCTGTAACAGGATTGGCGACAGTAGATACCTATTATCATTGGTCCTTGTTTGGCAAAATCGTCATGGTAATCCTTATCCAATTAGGTGGTTTGGGGATTGTTTCCTTTACCACTATTATCGCTCTAGTATTAGGGCGACGGGTAGGTCTAAAAAATCGCGTGCTTTTATCTGAGGATGTAGGGCAAGATGGAATGAAAGGGCTTTTACACATTACGAAAAAGCTAACTATTTATACCTTTTGTGCCGAAATTATTGGTGGTATTCTCTATACCATTCAGCTATATCCTTATATTGGTGATGCTGCATTATATACGGGAATCATGCAATCCATCTCGACCTTTTGTAATGCAGGGTTTATATTCTTTGATAATAATCTACCTTATGCCATGGTGGGCGATGTATTATTTAATATAAATACAATGGCCCTTATTGTAATAGGTGGTTTCGGATATCTCGCAACCTTTGATATTTGGTCGCATCGCAAGCTACGACGTTTTGTAGATTTAAAACTACACACAAAACTAATGTTAGTTGGCACAACGGTGCTCATCCTTTTAGGGACTATTATTTTCTTGGGAGTTGAGTGGGCGAATCCCAAAACTTTTGGTCCTTTACCTATATGGAATAAGGTCATGGCTGCTCTATTTCAATCGATTACCCCTCGTACGGCAGGTCTTGCAACTGTAGATTATAATGATTTACATCCCATAACTCTGTTTATTACCATCATTTTTATGTTTATCGGGGCAGGTCCTAACTCCACAGGAGGAGGTGTTAAAATTAGTACTATTGCTGTCGCTTTTCTAGCATCGCGTACATTATTTAATAACCGTTCTGATACAGAGGTTTTTGAACGTCGTATTTCGTTGGTTACTGTCCTTAAGGCAAATGGGATAATCTTTTTATCCATCCTTCTTGTTTTGCTTGCTACTTGCTATTTAGCTTGGGATGAGCCGTATAACTTTATTCGAATACTTTTTGAGGTAACCTCTGCCTTTGGGACCGTAGGTCTTTCGACGGGGATTACACCTGATTTATCTGAAAGTAGTAAATGGGTGTTGATGCTTGTCATGTTTACGGGCCGTGTTGGGGTTATGACTGTTATTGGTACTTGGGCGTTAAGAACGGCACCGACTAAACCAATTAGCTATGCAGAAGAGCGTGTATTGTTATAAAAACAGATTAGATTGAATATAAAAGGGGGCATATATGAAACATAAAACGATAGCAGTAATAGGTCTTGGTCAATTTGGTGGCACTGTTGCCAAGATGTTAGCTTCCATGGATCATGAGGTATTAGGTGTAGATATTGATCCAGAAGTTGTACAGAAAATTTCACCATTTATAACACATGCTATAGTTGCAGATACAACCGATGAAGAGGCAATCAAAGCATTGGCGCTAAGCCAGTTTGATATGGTTATTGTGGCTATAGGTGGAAATCTTCAAGCTAATCTAATGACAGCTATGCTTCTTAAAGAGTTAGACGCACCTAAAATTGTGGCCAAGGCTGAAAATAATATACAAGGTAAAATGCTTCATAAAATAGGTGTAGATCAAGTGATTTACCCTGAATATGATATGGCATTACGTCTTGTACAATTTTTAACTAGAGACCATGTGATGGATTATTTACAACTATCCAAAAATATTAGTCTTATAGAAATAAAAATGCCTTCATTTATGGTTGGCACATGTTTGAAAGATTCCAATTTGCGTGAAAAATATAATCTTAATGCAGTAGGCATAAGACGCGGTGAGGATTTAGAAGTTCCACCAAACCCAATTACCATCCTCGGTGAAGATGATAAATTATTAGTTATTGGGAATAATTCTGATTTAGATTCATTAACAGTGTAGTAAGTATACGAAACAGATATAATTATATCGAAAAATTATGATACAATAGGAATAGAATTCAGTATAGGCCGTACGTATTCGTATGGCCTTTTTAGATAGAAAAGAAGGTTATTATGACAGAGGAACAATATATAACGGCTCTCAAAAACAATCCCCATGGCATACGCAATATCCCTAATCCTACAGAGGAAATGCAGTTAGTCTGTGTGGAACAGAATGGGATGCTATTACAGTACATTAAAAATCCTACTGATCGAGTGATTGAAACTGCGTTAGCACAGTCGCCACGGGCCATTCAATATGTGGACAATCCAAGTGACGAATTATTGATTTCGTTAGTCAAACAAGATTGGGCGGTACTTGAGTATATTCAACATCCATCAGATGATGTGGTTCGCATTGCCTTAGACCAATCGGGCTGGGCTATTCGATATATTACAAATCCATCAGAGGAATTACAATTAAGGGCTGTAGAAACACAATATGATGCATTGCAATATATTGCCAATCCATCAGAGCGGGTTCAAATGGCGGCTGTAAAATCTAATTATTTATCATTGCGCTATATCCAGAATCCGACATTGGACATTTTGAAAGCCGCCGTGTTACAAGATCCGCAGGCTATGCGTCAAATTACGAACCTAGATTTAGATACAGTGGTAGAGCTATTGAAGGTTTCTACATTGATACTTGGATATGTACCGAAACAAATAGGCTTGACTGTTGATATGGTTCGACAAATTATAACAGAAATGATTGCAAATCCTGCTGTAGAAGATCGCTATGTGCGAGAAATCGTAAGCAATCCTGCCATTGGTGGACGCCAATCAACATGGCCCATCGATGTATTGTCATTAGTTGATGCATACGGATCTATAGAGGCAAAGAAAATTGCTATTGATCAGTATTTACTATATTAATTAAGAAGGAGTCATAATGAATTTTACAGATACAATGGCTAGTGTGGAATTGGTACTAGCCGCTAATCAAGTACCATTGCTCGTTGGTGAAACGGGGATTGGTAAAACATCGCTAGCAACGCGCGTAGCAGAGTCTCATGATTGGGAACTCGTCACCATTGATGGTAATCTTTTAAAAGAAGGCGAAATAGGCGGTTTGCCTACGGTGGAAACTGTATCTCATAAAGATAGTAATGGGGCGGTTAAAGAAATAAAGACCACCGTGTATGCCGTACATCATACATTAGAACATGTATCAAGGGCTGTTAATGCAGGTCGACATGTGTTGCTGTTTATCGATGAAATTAATCGTGCAGAGCATGCGGTGCAACAAGAATTGATGAACTTAATTTTGAACCGAGAAATCAATGGATTTGTTTTGAGTGATGATGTACGCATCATTGCGGCTATGAACCCAGAGGATTCCTTTGACTACCAAACGATTGATATGGATCCAGCCCAACAAAACCGTTTTGTATGGCTTTATATGGAAGCGGATTATATGCAGTGGATTGACTGGGCTATTTCTGCAGGCATTGAAGATAAGGTGGTGGAATTTATCTCCTCTTATCCAGATTATTTAAATCAACGTCATGAAGATGACATCGATGCTACACCGCGTTCCTTTGAACGGATATCTCATATTTATGGTATCTATAAGGAAGGTGGTTATAGCCGTGAAGTATTCCAAAATGTTATCCGTGGTAATGTGGGTAAACTCATTGCGGAGGCCTTTGTTAATTTCGTTGAAACTGAACAAGAGCCATTGATTTCCTTTGATGATGTGTTAGAGGCTGTGCATAAACCGGGTGCCATTATGTCCTTGCAAGAACGTGTTAATGGTGAAAGTCCTACTCGCCTCTATGTTTCTGCGAAAAATATGTTGTATCGTTTGAATCGTAATAGTAATGCCGAAGAAGTTCATTACTTTATTGAGTTCATCACATTGTATCCAGGTGATTTGCGCATTGCTGTTATGAAAGATTTACGCAACGCATATGCTCATGTGTATAGCTATGCTATTGAGGATGAGCTCTTTATTGAAACGTTTTTTGAAGCCAATCGTTAATTGTGAAAGTGCATATGACAGGTAGAAATTATGAATCGAAATTTAGATAAAGACGATATTCGGGATGCGTCTGACCTGCTTACTCATATAGACGGATGGGAGAAGACTGGACGCTACGATGAAGAGGCTATCAAGGAACTCGATCGCTGGCATAGAAAGCGTAATCAGATTGCTCGTGATGCGGATGCGTTGTATGAGCAAGTATATGCGCGTTATCAAGCGTATGTAGATGAACATCCAGTGCATAAACAACAGGCAGAAGATATTGCTGTAGATATGGTAAATCACAATATGTCGGATAGTCATATTGGCACGATAGGCAAGGGATTAACGGAACTGTATGAGGGCGAAGGCACAGATCTCGATGTGTTGACACAACACGTACTAGCCGATGGCTATGAACAACGGTTATGGCATATCTTGCATGATGTAAATAGTTTATTGCTTGACGAGGATCAATTCTTTGGCTATTTTTATCTACAAATGACGCATCGTGTACGCTTAGATATGACCAGCGCTTTTGGTGTTAACCTCAAACACGGTGGCTATGTGCTATACGTGAATCCTTTTATTATGTTACGACAACCGCCGGATGTTATGAAAGACGGCATTAAACGAGAAATATTACATGTCATATCAGCTCATTTGATGCGGGTGAAAGAACTTAGTCAACGGTTTAATAAAAAAGCTGTTCACATGGCTATGGACATGGTTGTAAACGATTATTTAGAACATGTAGACCGCGATGCTATAACCGTTGCCAATGTAAATGCGAGATATGGACTTTTACTAAAGCGATTCCGCACATTGGAGTACTACGCAAAGGCCATTGATAAGGCGATGCAGGAAAAACCAGATCTTTTTATAGCTGTCGAGGATTCCAGTCAAATCATAGCCATGGAGTTTAATGCTGATTCAAGCCATGACATTTGGGATGAGTCCGATGCTATCGATACAGAGACGATGGATAAAATTACGGAACGCTATATCAACGAAGCATCAAAAGGGGATATGGAAGGTTATGTAAAAAGCCTTATCGATACATTCCAAAAGACGCGCCGTTCCTTGCCATGGTATTTTTATCTTAAAAAGTTGATGGGCAAGGTGGCTAGCGGACATAAAAAAACGACGATGCGTCGCAATCGTCGTCAGCCTGAGCGTCTGGAATTATCTGGCACATTACGTCAACATAAGGCGAATGTGTGGGTAGCCCTCGATATGAGCGGTAGCATTACAGATGCGGAATTTACCAATGCTTTAGAACAAGTATTACAAATCGTACATGCCTATAATCATCGCATTACCATTGTAGAATGTGATAACGAAGTACGTCGTACCTATACAATGGAAACTGTGAAAGACGTAAAACCACGACTCGATGTGCGTGGATCAACAGCCTTTTCACCTGTATTTTCTCTAGCTAATCAACATCACGTAGATTTACTCGTATACTTTACGGATGGGAAAGGCGAAGACCGCCTTCGCGAAGTGCCAAAAGGCTACAAAGTACTTTGGGTCCTTACGGGCTCTGAACCTAAATTATCCTTGCATAATCCGCACGGCATAGTTCGTGAAATGGGCTATGTAGCCGTTGACGAAACACAAGATATTGACGAATTCGTGAGAATGAGCAGTCGGTCGGGGTTTTCCATGGCGAATCAAGAGTAATCATTGCTTAACAATCTTTATTTTATATTACGGTAGGGTGGGTTCGATGGCTTCCAAAATCTTCCACCGGCTTTTTCTTCGCCCCTTCGGGGCTCAGGCCAAAGTCAGATTTTGAAAGCCATCGAGCCCTTCTGAACGTCTTATTAATTTAGTCCATTAAGATTGTTAAGCAGCTGATTACTACTTCGGGCATAATAAAGAACGGGCCAAAGTCAGATTTTAGTCACCCTCGTCCCCTTTCTGAACGTAGATGCTACCAAGCTTATTAAGATTGGTAAGTCATTGATTACATCGGGTAAAAAGAGAACGGGCCAAAGTCGGCTGATAGAGGCTATTGATTCCTTTCTCTCGTGTTATATGGGGAGAAGAAAAAGGACGCGATTGTGTCCTTTTTATGGATTGGGGCCAAAGTCAGATTTTAGGCATCCTCGTCCCCTTTCTGAACGTAGATGCTACCGAGCTTATTAAGATTGTTAAGTCACTGATTACACTGGGACTCTGGAATTAGAACAGGCCTGTTCTAATTTTAAAATGCATATATCAAGGGCGGAAAAGACTAGATTTTAGACGTCCCTATATCTTTTTTGAGTGTAAATACTATTTAATTTATTGAGATTATGAAAGTATTATTCTAATATAAAAGGACGCAATTGCGTCCTTTTTGCACTCTATTGATTTATCTGTATTAGTTTTATAATAGATAAATTACCAAGGTGAAATGACAAAAATGGCCCCAAAACTCTGACTTTGGCCTGAGCCCGTAGGGCGAAGAACAAGCCGGTGGAGGAGTTTGGGGGCTGTTTTTGTCACAACGTTGTAATTAGTTATTTAAAACAATAGAAGAACCTGGATCAATAATAACTGCAGTTTGGTTGTATTTGCCTTCTACTAGGCTTGTGAATACAGCTGGTTCGCGGTCGATGACAGGCCATGTTTTGTAATGGATTGGGATGGAGATGCGAGCTTTTACATAGCTAGCTGCAAGGGCTGCATCTTCGACGCCCATTGTGTAGTTATCACCGATAGGGAGAAGTGCGTAGTCGATATCGCCAAAGCGGTTTAACAGTTTCATGTCGCTAAAGAGGGCAGTGTCGCCTGCAAAGTATACGATGTCGCCAAAGAAGTTGACGATGCAACCTGCTGCGTGACCACCTGGTACGCCAGCGCCATGGAATGCAGGAACGATACGAACGGAACCAAATTCAAAGTCATATTTACCGCCAAGGTGCATCGCATGTGTACGACAACCTGCAGCAGCTGCTTTGCCAGCAACTTCAGCTGTGGAGATTACGAGCGCATCGTTAGCTTTAGCGATGAACTCTGTGTCGCCGTAGTGATCATCGTGACCGTGGCTGACGAAGATGTATTGGCATTTAATATCTTCTTTTTTTGCGATGTCCCATGTATTGCCTGTTAAAAATGGGTCGAAAATCATGGATACGTCACCGTTTGTTAGCATAAAGCATGCATGGCCGAAATAAGTTAATTTTGTTTTCATAGGAACACTTCCTTCCTCATATATACTAATTTAATTATATTGTATAATAGAAATGGAAAAAGTAAAACTATTGATGTACATTTATACATAAAATAAGGAAATATTATGGAATTAACACATTTTGATGAACAAGGTAATGCGTGGATGGTGGATGTTTCGGGGAAGGACCATACGCATCGTATTGCGGTGGCGGAAGGTTTTATCGCCATTAATGATGCTATTTTTGATCGTATCCAAAGTGGAACGATGAAAAAGGGTGATGTTTTGTCCGTGGCTCAACTGGCTGCTATTATGGGGGCAAAACAAACGAGTAATCTTATTCCTTTATGCCACCCCTTGATGCTTACGAAGGTAGAGGTTCATTGCCATCTTATTGATGGTGAAAGTCCGGCTTTCACAACGGATACACATAATAAAGCGGTTAAAATTACGGCTACGGTTAAGACAACGGGGCAAACCGGTGTTGAAATGGAGGCACTTACGGCTGTTCAAGTGGGCCTTCTTACGGTATATGATATGTGCAAGGCCATTGATAAAGGCATGATTATGGGGCCTACGTATCTCGTTGAAAAAGATGGGGGCAAGAGCGGCCATTTTATTCGAAGTAGCAGTAAATAATTTTAGTGGTATAGGGCTATTTGTGTCCCACCTAGGAAAAATAGAATTCACTACTTGAATACGTACTTTAGATTAGGTAGAATAATATAGATATAAGAATAGAGGGAATAGTATGGAAATTGTATTATATGAACCGGAGATTCCTGGTAATACCGGGAATATTGCACGCCTTTGTGCGGCAAACCATATGACCTTGCATCTTATCAAGCCATTGGGCTTTTCCATTGATGACAAGCATGTTAAACGGGCGGGCCTTGATTATTGGCATTTGGTAGATGTACAGGTACATGAAAATATAGAAGAATTATATGCGAAATATCCTGATCGTCGTTATTTTTATGCTACTACAAAGGCAAAACATGTGCATTCTGATGTGAAATTTGAAATCGGTGATATGCTCGTGTTTGGTCCTGAAACTAGAGGTTTACCTGAAAGTTTATTAGAAGGTAATGAGGAAACGTGCATTCGCATTCCTATGGTGGAAGAGGCTCGGTCTTTAAACCTTTCTAATTCTGTGGCTATTATTGCCTATGAGGCTATGCGTCAATTGGATTATCCAGATTTGAAAGAAGTTGGCAATTGGATTAGCCATAAGTAAAATAATGTATGATGTTTGTGAGACTTAGCTTTCACAAAGAATAGTGTATGCAATAGGGGGAATGAATATGAATTACGATAAAGCTCATGATTTAGCACACGCAATGCGTGAATCTGAAGAGTATAAAGAGTTGATGCAAGCGCAAGAGGCTGTGAAAGCTGACGCAGAAGCAACTGCATTGGTGCGCACATTTATGGCTCAACAAATGCAATGGGAATATGCTAAGTTGTCCGGCGCGCCTGAAGCAGATGATTTGCAAAAGAAACAAGAGGAATTGATGCCTCAAATTCAAGCAAATACTGCAGCTGCTAATTATTTGCAAGCGCAAATGCGTTGGAGCCAAGTATCTAATGATATTTACAAAATCATTAGCGAACCAATCACTGAGGGGATGAAAGTGTTAGATCATGGGGAAAAACAACAACCACAACATTAAGGCCCTACAAACGGCTTTATTAAAAGAATTACCAAGTACACGTGTACGAGAAGAGGAATATTTACGTTATCATACGACATTTAAAATTGGTGGCCCTGCGGACCTATTCGTTGAACCGACTACGATGGCTGAATTGAGCTTTGCGCTTCGCACCATTCACGAGTTTGATGTGCCTGTTACCATTATCGGTTGCGGATCCAATATTCTCGTGAAGGATGGTGGCATTCGCGGTGCTGTTGTATCTGTTCGACATATGACACAAATTATGGACTGCAATGATAACGTATTGTGTATCGGTTCTGGGTATATGTTGAAAGACGCTTCTGAGTTCGCATGGGAAAATGGCTTGACCGGCCTAGAGTTTGCTATCGGTATTCCAGGTACATTAGGGGGTGCCGTGTTTATGAATGCCGGCGCTTATGATGGGGAAATGAGCCATGTCGTTACAGCTGTTCGAGCTGTAGATTTTCAAGGCAATATCAAAGAATACGATGCATCGCATTTAGATTTTGGGTATCGTCATAGTGTATTCCACGATAATCATGAGGTTATTGGCGAAGTGATTATGACGCTTAAACCAGGCGATAAAAATGTTATCAAGGCTAGAATGGATGAGCTTACAGAGAAACGCGAGTCCAAACAGCCTTTAGAATTTGCTAGTGCTGGATCCACCTTTAAACGCCCACCAGGGTATTTTGCAGGAACTTTGATTGAACAAACAGGCCTTAAGGGCTTATCCGTAGGAGATGCGCAAGTGTCTCATAAGCATGCGGGCTTTGTTATCAATACAGGCAGTGCTAGTGCGAAGGATGTACTCGATTTAATTGCTGAAGTACAACGTCGCGTATATGACCAACATGGTGTGCATCTTGAACCAGAAGTACGTATGATTGGCGAAGATTAATACAAACTAAATACTCATACAAGATTTCTTATGAACCGTTATCCTTTTTTAGGTATGATGAATTCATAAGAAATCTTTTTTTATAGTCTGTAAAAGAGTATGATAACTATATAGTTAATCTATGTTTAGGAGGCGATGATATGAATACTTTGTTGGCCCAGGAGATTCATGATAAAGCGCTAGCATGTGGCTATGATAGTTGTGGTATAGTGCCTCTTGATGCACTTGATTTTTATAAAGACCGGTTAACGAAGCGTCTAGAAGATGTACCTGAAAGTGAAGATGTATATGCTCATAGTAAAGACTTTCTAGCATTAAAAGATAATTATCCTTGGGCACAATCTATAGTAGTTTGTACCGAGTATTTTGGAAATTATAAGTTTCCTGTGTCGCTGCAGAAGCGATATGCAAAAGGCTTACTATTATCATTAGCCAATATCCCAGATGGTGTTGAAGCCAAACGAAGACGATCTTTTGAAACGTGGTTGCATAGTAAGAATATCCAATGTATTGGCGGTGAAACAGCAAGGCCTGCAGGGGTTGTTCCGCTACGCCCCGCTTCCGTAGCAGCAGGACTTGGCATTTATAGGAAAAATAATTTCTTTTATGGCCCTAAAGGTTCTAATTATGAATTGGTAGCCTATTTAATAGATAAGTCTTGTGAGTATATTCAGCATCTAGAGATACCACCATGTCCAGATACTTGCGATTTATGTCAGCAAGGGTGTAAAACGAAATCTTTATCTGCACCGTTTACAATGAACCCATTAACCTGTGTATCTTTTATCAATACCTTTGGTGATGGTAATTTGCCAGAAGGTGTGACAGAGGATATGTTGGAAGAGTGGATTATAGGTTGTGATAATTGCCAAGACTCGTGCCCATTTAATAAGAATCATGATTGGAGCGTCGGGAAAGACTATCCTGGACTTGATGAATTGGAACCTATGCTACAGCCAGAATTTATTTTGAAAGCCTCTGATGAAGAGATTATAGAACAGATGATTCCTAAATTCTGTTTTCATTTAACGAATGAACAAATTCCATTGTTGCGTAAATCTGCTAAGCGCGTGATAGAGCGTAAATAAGTCTTTGGTTTAAGATGAGTCAAAAGTATAATCAAATGTTGAAATTGCCATGATTAGAATAGCGTCTGTTTTGACTTTTTTCTATAGACTGCGTTATAATTAAGTGTTGCCAATTTTGGGAATATACCTATATAGCGACTTTCACAAGCGTTATATGATATAGAATATACTAAAGGAATTAAAGGGAGGATCTTATGATTCGCGAAAATCTTCGTAATGTAGCGATTATCGCCCACGTTGACCATGGTAAAACTACTTTGGTGGACGCATTATTAAAACAAAGCCATGTGTTCCGTGAAAATGAAAAGGTAGCAGAACGCGTAATGGACTCCAATGATTTGGAACGTGAACGTGGTATTACTATCTTGTCTAAAAACACTGCAGTTATGCATGATGGCATCAAAATCAACATCGTTGATACTCCAGGCCATGCTGACTTCGGCGGCGAAGTAGAACGTGTACTTAACATGGTTGATGGCGTATTGCTTCTCGTAGATGCTTACGAAGGTCCAATGCCTCAAACTAAATACGTTTTGCGTAAAGCATTAGAACAAAAATTGAAACCAATCGTAGTTATCAACAAAATCGACCGTCCTGACCAACGTGTTAAAGAGGTTGAAGATGAAGTTCTTGAATTGTTCATGGAACTTGAAGCTGATGATGACCAACTCGATTTCCCTGTAGTATACGCATCTGCTCGTGCTGGTGTGGCTAAAACTAACTGGGATGACGAAGCAGTAAATATGGAACCATTATTTGAAACCTTGATTAAAGAAATTCCTGCACCACAAGGTGATTTGGAAGGTCCTCTTCAATTCATGGTTACTACACTTGATTACGATAACTTCATCGGTAAAATCGCAGTAGGTCGTATCGTTCGCGGTAAAATGAAACCTAACCAACAAGTGGCTATCATGACTGGTGAAAGCACTCGTAAAGCGAAAATTGGCCGCGTATATACATACAATGGCTTGAACCGTGTTGAAACTGATGAAGCTGAAATGGGCGATATCATTGCATTCGCTGGTATCGACGATATCAATATCGGCGAAACAGTAGCAGATGCTGAAAATCCTGAAGCATTACCATCCATCTCCATCGACGAACCAACATTGTCCATGGTATTCTCCGTAAACAACTCTCCATTCGCAGGTCGCGAAGGTGAATTCGTTACATCCCGTCATCTACGTGATCGTTTGTTCCGCGAAGTAGAAACTAACGTTTCTATGAAGGTAGAAGAAACTGATTCTGCAGATGCTTTCAAAGTATCTGGCCGTGGCGAATTGCATTTGGCTGTATTAATCGAAACTATGCGTCGTGAAGGTTATGAATTACAAGTAGGTAAACCTCGCGTAATTTTCAAAACTATTAACGACAAATTGTGCGAACCATTAGAAGCTTTGACTATCGACGTACCTCAAGAATTCATGGGTACTGTAATGGAAAATCTTGGTCAACGTAAAGCTGAATTGACTAACATGGTTGAGTTAGCTGGTTACCTTCGCATGGAATTCGTAATTCCTGCTCGTGGTTTGATCGGTTTCCGTGCACAATTCTTAACAGCTACAAAAGGTAATGGTATTATGAACCATGTATTCCATGGTTATGCACCATACAAAGGTGAAATTCCTTCCCGTACACGCGGTGCCTTGGTAGCATTCGAAAATGGCGAAACTACACCATATGGTTTGAACTCTGTTCAAGACCGTGGTACATTGTTCGTTGGTCCTAACCAAGACGTGTACGCAGGCCAAGTTATCGGTGAAAACACTCGTGAACTTGATATGGATGTTAACCCATGTAAGAAAAAACACGTTACTAACATGCGTTCCAGCTCCTCTGATGAAGCAGTTCGATTGACTCCACCTCGTATCTTCTCCTTGGAACAAGCTCTTGAGTGGATCAACGATGACGAACTTGTTGAAGTAACACCTGAAAGCATTCGTATGCGTAAAACAATCCTTGATCGTGCTGCACGTGCGAAAGCTGCAAAAAATAAAAAATAATATCTATACACGATATATGAAAACGACACTCCTGGTGAGTGTCGTTTTTGTATTTTTGTAAGGTTTAGGTATTCCTATTTATTATATGTATATGAAAGCTAGATGATAAATTTATCATTTATGATAGATAAGCATAGTAATGCTTGTATATATAGAATATGCATAATAGCTTGATTATACTGGTATAGGTATATACGAAACCTCTATAAATTTGTATAATAATAACAAGTTTGTTGATATAAGTTATTGATTATGGAGGTTTTTATGAATAAGAAATTATTAGCATCCTTATTTGCTGTAGGTTTGGCTGCAGGTTTTGTATGCTCTTCCGTTGACGCTCATGGTGTATTCTTTGCTAACCGTACCGATGAAAAAGCCCTTGTTCTTGGTGAAGGCCCTGTAGATAATGCCTATAGTGCAGATATGGTGAAAAATATTACTGGCTATGATGTTCAAGGTAAACAAATTCCAGTACAAGTTGTTAAACATGAAAAAAATGTAGCTATTGTTCCACCAGCAGATCTTGGTGTTACAGTAACTAATTTTGACTATGGCTACTGGACTAAAACTAAAGATGGCAAAATGATTCATAAACCAATTACAGAAGTACCAGGTGCTGTTAAGAGTACACATGCTATCAAATATGATGTTCACTATTGGAATGCACAAGCAAAACCTTTCGTAGATAAAGATGCATTTATCCAAATTATTCCATCTGTTAACCCATTAACACTTAGAAAAGGCGATACTTATGAAATTCAAGTATTGAAAGATGGTAAACCTTATGCAAATGCACCTCTTATTAAAGATTTAATAAATGATTTGACTGGTGAATCTAAAGCTGATGAAAACGGTAAAGCTACTGTAGCTGTTACAGCAGATGGCTTAAATGTAGTAGGTGTTGAAGTTGCATTTCCTACACAAAATAAAGGGGAACAAAATAAATACTTTAGTGCATTGTCATTCCTTATTTCTCCTGAAGAATAATAATTAGTATTTTCTAGTACTTACCGAGTGTGTGAGTTAATAAAAGCCCTCCTAAGTTGGACTTAGGGGGCTTTCTATGTTTTTGAGAGTATATAAATCAGTCTGTTGAGAGTGTAAATTAAGACTGGCTAAGAAAGAAGAGAGAACTTTATGAAATTATATCGTCATGTATCGGCAGTCATGGCTGCTTTAGTGTTAACAGGTTTATCTTATTCTGCTGGGGCTACTGATATTAATGTATCAAGTGATAAAGCAGAAGAATTACTTGGTTTATCCATGGGGTCCCCTACACAAACGCAACCAGAGGTTAAGCATTTTGAAGATACATTAACTGTTAATGTACATGGTAAAAGCTTGACCGATGCAGGTAAAAGTAAAAATGTAACAGGTATCTATAATGGATTTGGATCCCAGTTAACGGTAGATAAGGATTTAGTGGTTCGTCTTAAAAATGATGCGCCTGCTTCTAAACGCGAATTGGGTCATTATTATATGAGTGCTGTTTATGCTGGTTACGGTGGGAAGGTGCCACGTCTTAGCAAGGATAATCCGGACCGAGATTTTGGGGATACTAATATTCACGTTAAAGGTAATGTAGATATTGATGCTATCGGCTCTGGTTTACAAGTCAATCAACGAGGGCATATCCTTGTTGATGGAGGCGGTAAGATTATCACTCATCCTGTAGAAACATCTGATACCTATTCTGTAGTAGCCGAAGAAGGTGATGTATACGTGAATACAGGCGCTGATGGCAAACAGCCTGGTTCTAAGGACCTAGTTGCCGTTGGCAATGTGGGTTTAATCGACAAGGATTATGGGCGCGATCCAAATCATAATGAAAGCCCTACTAATATAGCGTTAGCTTTCACAACACCTAATTCTAGCCTTACCGGTGCTGTTTTGAATGAATATGCTGAAAGCAATAAAAATCCACATAATTCCGGTGCGGATATTTATCTACAAAATGGGGCTACTTGGAATAATGAATGGATTGGTATGGAACGTCCTACACCTAAGAAAGAACGTCCATCTGGGGATAATGAGGCGTATCTATATAAGGGAAGTAAAGTACGTAATCTCGTAGGTGGAGCAAATCCAACTACAGCAGGTATTATCCATCCTATTGATGCACGTCCAATTACCATTCAAAATTATAGCGGCTTTGTGAATGCCGATTATAAGGCTGGTGTACCAGCTAGTGAAGAAGGTAAGGGGCAAATCATTATCCAACATGCAGCTGACAATAGCCATGTAACGGTGCAAGGGGATAGTGCTAAAAACTTAACCGATGATGCTAGCTATCGTGCTGAAATGCAATCTTTGGCTAATAAATTGCAATACACTGGAAATGATAAGAAACTAGCTACCGCAGTTCAAATTAATGAAGGCATAACACGCCCTGCAGCTGTCGCAGAACTTGGTACAGATGCATTTGATGCACAAGGTAATCTCGTTGTAGGTAATACGGCAACTGTTAAACACTCTGGGGAATCTTCATTGGTAAGCGGTACAAAATCTGCTCTTGCATCTATGGCAATGGCATGGCGTAATAATACAAACGATTTACAACGCCGTTTAGGCGACCTTCGTTTAGCTAATACAGATCAAGGTGTATGGGCTAAATATATTGGTGGTAAATCAAAGATTACAGATGGTGCTGATGCTCGCATGACCTATAATGGCGTTCAAGTTGGTTATGACCATAAGGTATCGAATGGCTGGATCTTTGGTGGTGCCCTAGATTATAGTACATCTAGCAATTCCTACGCCGTTGGCAGTGGAGACGGTAAAATTGGTGGCATTGCGCTATATGGCACAAAACAACATGATGATGGTCGTTACCTAGACATTATCGCTCGTGGAAACCGCTTATCCAATAATTACAAACTTTATTCGGTAGGTGGACAACGTGTGAACGGTGATTACCACACATTTGGCACATCCTTGAGTGCTGAATACGGTAAGCGCATTAAGAAACAAAATGGCTTCTACATCGACCCTAGCGTAGAATTCATCGTAGGTCGTTTGAATGGCGTATCCTATGATGCTAATATTGCCGGTGGTGGCTCCATGCATGTGAAAGCTGACGGCGTTAACTCCGCCGTGGGTAGATTAGGCTTTGGTATTGGTAAAGAAACAGAAAAATCCAATATCTTTGCAAAACTTGCATTGGCTCATGAATTTGCTGGTAAGATGAACACAACCTATTCCGCACCTGGCAATCCAACAGTAAAAACGGAACTCGATTTGAAAGATACTTGGCTCGATGCTGAAATAGGCGGTTCCTGGAGCGTTCGCCCTAGTACATACCTATATGGCACATTTACGAAAAACTTTGGTGCTACTATAGATAATACATGGCGTATCGATGCGGGGGTACGACATAATTTCTAATTGAATATATAACTATTTTGTAGGATTAATTAAAAACATCGGTTGATTGATGATATGGCCCCCCCTTATTGGACATCCAGTAAGGGGGGAACACCGAATAGGCATGACTACCCCCAGTTAAACTGGGGGTAGTCATGCCTATTCGGTGTTCAACAAGATGGATGCCCCCTGTAAAATACAGGGAAATATCCATGTGTTTAGGCTAGTAAATAATATGCATCCAGGAAAATGGGTGCATATCGTACTCTAAAGGGGGATTTTACTATTTATAGTATTGATGATTCTTTAAACCAACAAGTTTTGTATTAATTTAATTTACAATCATATATATTAAAGTATAATTAAAATAGAATCTTTTGTTCTTCTAAGGAGGTAGTAGCTAACATGCCTAAGATGGGATTTAATTTAAATGGGAGAGTTAGAAATTTTAATTTAACTAGAAATCAATCTTTTATGTCTGTCTTGGAGGCTGTAATTAATTCTATACATTCAATAGAAGAACGAATTGAAAAAGATACAGAGGAATTTAAAGGCAAAATTTTAATTGATATTAAAAGACGTGATACTCTTATTGAGGGGGTTAAAGAAATAAAATCTATCGCTATTATTGATAATGGCATTGGTTTTACAGAAAGTAATATGGAATCCTTCCTTACGGCCGATTCTGATTATAAATCTAAAATTGGAGGAAAAGGAATTGGGCGCTTTACGTGGCTAAAAGTATTTCAAAATGTTTTTGTTGAAAGTATATATAAAGATCTTGATGAAGAGAAGTTAATTAATAGGCGTACTTTTTCATTTACCTTGAATAATGATGAAATTATCGATGACTTGAATATATATCATGATGAATATGTTGATAATAAAACAACTATTCTTTTAGAAAATCCGATTTTGGATTATAATAAAGGCCTTTGTAAAAATACGGTAGATATTGCCAATATTATAATTGAACATTATATTGAATATTTATTAGCGAATAGTAATATTGAGATTGACATACGTGATGAATCAAAGACGGTTTCGATTAATCAACTCATTATTAATGGTCTCATAGATTCTAAAGAGGTTGAGTTTAATATAGATGAGATTCCTTTCAAGATAAAACACTTACTATTAAAAAAAGACTTACAAAAAAATAGTTTTATTTATTGGGCGGCAAACAATAGGATAGTTAAAAAGGATAAATTAGATAATTATATTAATACCATAAAAGGTGCTACATTTCATAATGGAGATGCATATTATGTAGCTATTCTTTCTTCAGATTATTTAGATTTGAATGTTAGTGATAACAGACTAGCGTTTAATATTCCAAATGATGATGAAGGGCTCTTCAATAACATATTGACATTATCTCAAATTATAAAATCGGCTAAACATAGGATACAAGATTATTTGCGAGATGAGTTAATTAGATTACAGGATCAAAATGAAAATAGAGTTAGAAAATATATTTCTAGTGTGGCGCCAGAATATCAGTATTTATTGAAGTATAAAAAGGCTGAAATAAGGACTTTTGATCCGACACTTAATGATGATAAGCTTGAGTTGATGTTACATAAGCTAGAGATAGAACATACCAAAAATCTTTTAAGTGCGGCGAAGAAAGTTAAAACTAGTAATGATATTGATGGTTATAAAGAATTATTAGAAAAAACTATAAGGCAGTTAAGTGAAAGTAATCAAGCAAAACTAGCCAAGTATATAGCACATAGACGGGTAATTATAGACTTATTTGAAGATGGCTTAAAAATTAAAGATGAAAAATATCAGAAAGAGGCATATATTCATAATTTAATTTACCCAATGAAGTTAACAAATGAAGAGAATATAGAAAATTATCATAATTTATGGTTGATTGATGAACGTTTGGCTTTCTGTGAATATATTGCATCAGATGAGTCATTGAAAAAAAGAGGTGATCGGCCAGACTTATTATTTCTAGATAACTCTGCGGCTTTTTCAGATGAAGCAGGTAGCGATTATTATAATACAATTTCAATAGTAGAATTGAAACGGCCTATGAGAAAGGGGTATTCTAATGAGGATAATCCTATGGACCAAATGCTTAGATATGTTCGGAAAATAAGAAATAAAGAGGCCCAAACTAAAACTGGTAGAACTATAATGGCACGTGATACAACCCAATTTTATTTATATGCCATCTGTGATATTGATAAAAGTTTAGAGGAAATATTAGAAAGTAGAGATTATAAAAAAACACCTGATGATAAAGGCTATTATATGTATCACGATAAATACAAGGCTTATATTGAGGTTGTTCCTCTAGATAAAGTTTTGTATAATGCAAAACAAAGAAATAGAGCGTTTTTTTTAAAATTAGGTTTGTAGGTGTGTGTTAACTTAATAATAGCTTTAGATATAGTGAAAATCTCCTATAGCATATGATATAGGAGATTTTCGTGTATAAATTAAAATCGGTGTTATTGTAGTTTTTTAGAAAACATCATTGGAGAATATATGAATAAGTATGAATTAATGCCTACCGAAGATAATCTAAAAAAGACGTTATTTGAAGATAAACTTAGTAGAAATAAGTATCTTGTTTATTTTTATAAACTTTTATCTGCACAAAATGAATCTAGTACTATCGCATTAGATGGTAGATAGGGGAGCGGTAAAACATTTTTTGTACGCCAGAGTGAAATGATTGTTAATGCATGTAATCCACAAAGTAGTATGGAAGAAAATTTAAGAAATACTATTTTAACAAAACTTGGGCTTTTAGATAATAAACAAGATTTTGAAAACTGTATGATAGCAGTCTATTATGATGCCTGGATAAATGATAATGATACTGAACCAATTTTTTCGCTAATATATGAAATAACAAAACAAATATGTGTTGATTTTTCTGTGTCTGAAAATAATATAGCTAGAAGTGCTGCAAGTATTCTTTCTATAATTAGTGGATATAATTTTGGCGAGATTCTAAAAATTCTAGAGTCGGAGAATCCTTATGAAGTATTCCATAGCCAAAAAAATATAGAGACTGATATTCAATCGTTTCTTGTCGACTTATTATCAGAAAGAGGTAATAGACTTATAGTTTTTATTGATGAATTAGATCGCTGCAAACCTTCCTTTGCGGTTCATTTACTTGAACAATTGAAGCATTATATATCCGATGAAAGAATTACATTTGTTTTTTCTGTAAATTTAGAGCAATTACAACATACAATCAAACATTATTATGGTGAGGGGTTTGATTCTTGTAGATATCTAGATCGATTTTTTGATTTTCGGATATCAATACCTTCCGCAAGTAAAGACGGGTTCTATGATGGTTTAGGAATATATTCTCAGCATTATATTGAGAGTATTATTAAAAATATAGTGAATTTGTTTAATTTTGAATTACGTGAAATTAGTAAGTTTTATTGTCAGGTAAAAGTTTCTGTTCTAAAACCAATGATAAATCCTAGTCTTATAGGGGCTCAGACTGCTACTGGTAGAGGTAGGTACTTTATTTTAATGTATATTGTTCCTTTATTAATAGGATTAAAAATTGCTAATATCACAGAGTATGATAATTTTATTAGTGGAAAAGATTCTAAGCCTTTAGTTGATTTAATAATGATGGATGAAACACTAACTCTACTTGAAAGTTTTCTGAATTCTAATGAATGTTTAGAAGTACAATCTGGAGGTACTCTTATTGATACTAATACTTTAATTAATCGAGTGTATGATGCTATTTTCATTAATCAATATACAAATGGTTATAGTGTTAAAGTAGGAAAATATGAATTTCATAAGGATTCTAAAGTGTTTGCAATCGAGACCGCTAGTATGATGTCTACTTTTGTTGATTATACTTAAATTATAAATTTATTAGGTGTGAGTAAGTAAATTTTATGATTAATGTTTTATTTCTCTGACACAGTAATATTTGTTGCACTACGATGGCCGAGCTTTATATGAAGCATATCGTTAACGCGGCCGGCTCGAGACAATTTATTTATATTGAATACGTTGACACATCTCATAAGGAGATTGGAATCGATACCAATTATGGAATTTTGAGTTAACATGACAAGATGTAAATAAGATGAAATTTATTTGACTTTGGGGTACAATAAATAAAAAACTATAATACGCATTATGTTATGAAATTTTTATTTTAGCAAAATATAATTGTGGTAATAAAACACTTAGGCTGGGCCTGTTTTTTGTATACTTTTTTAGTAAGGAGAAATTGTAATGTTCGGGATGGCGAAAACACTTATTGTGGTATATAAAGATGAGATGCTTATAAATCAATTAAAAAAAATGGTTGAAACAAATGATGATATAGGTGAAACTCAAGTTGTTGGAACTAGAGATAATTCAATTAATATTGTTGCCTGGACAGAAAAAGTATGGCTTAGTAACAAAAAAGCAGGGAATATTAAAGATAAGGTATTATTTTTAGGTGATATTAAAGGTAGTGATGCATTAATTCCAGTTGTAAATGTAAAGTTTAATGATTGTGGAGTCAAATATGGTTGGGCTGGCAATCAAGCAGCTATATTTTTAGATTGGGACAATATAAAAGAGTCATATCCTTTACTTATAAAAAAATTATCTAAATTACCTGTTCCCGAGATAATTAAGCAACCTGTTAATACTAAGTTAGGGCAATCTGATAATCCTTTATTAAATAAAGATGATTCAGAAGTTAAAGTTGTAGAACCAATGAATTATCATGGGGCTTTTATTAAAATGAAAGATAGAATTTTAAAAGGTGCTGTTGCAGTTGTGGATAAGACAGGGTATTTGCTTCGTGATAAGCATACTGTAAGACGTCAGATGCTTTTTTTTGGTGTAGTAAATTTATATTTAGATGGACTTGAGGAGTTTATGAATGCATAGGTGATTTAGTATGAATCGGACAGGGGAAATCAAAAGCGGTTGGGATTTTATGGATAAAATATTAGGGGGAGAAATTGCAGCCCATATTGCTTTTGAGGATTACTTAAGTAATATAAATAAAAATAAAATAATATCTGTTAAAAATGAGCATATTCAGCAAATCAATGAAGCCATTAATCAACTTAATAATAACATTAATAAACATCCGCATATTAATCTTGATGTGGAACAGTTCAAAGGGTATGTGGCTGAGGAGATGCATGCAGGAACTTTTAATATTGAAGCTATTCGACAAGGTTCTGTACATAGAGCTTGTACTTTACAGGAAAATGGCTATGGTACGGTTGATATTGAAACTAATTTTGGTAAATCATATGGTTTAAAATACTCTAATACAGCTAAAGATGCTGAGAATATGCAAGCTGTACTTAATCTAGAAACAAGAAGTGGAAAATATGAAGGTCAAGAGAGACTTATTGCTTATGAGCAACTTGATGAAGCTAAATTATGTGCTCGTAAGCGTGCATGGAAAAATATGGAAAGTAGACCAGATGTAGCAAACTCTCATATAGAAACAGAACAACATCTTGTTGGTACAATTTCTGATGGTGAAGGTATAGAATCTAAAAAGCTTAGTGTTAAAGAGGCAAAAAAAATTGCAAGAGAAGCTAAAGAGGGTAGATTTGATGCTGAAAATTACGGATATAAAAAAGATAATTTATTAAAGTCTGTGCGTATTGATTATATTAATCGAGCTATGAAAGCTGGTTTAACTGCAGCTGCAATTACTGCAATTACGAAACTTGTACCAGAATTGTATAAAGCTATTGATTATCTTATTAAAAATAGGCAGATTGATTTGTCTGGATTTCAAATGTCAGGAAAAAATATTTTTACAGCAAGTGGTGAGGCTTTTTTACGTGGATCGATTGCTTATTGTGTGGAGATGGCAATTCAAGAAGGATTATTGGGAAATACTATTAAACAAGTTAATCCATCTATTGTCGGTGTAGCTGTAATGGTAGTACTTGGAACCATTAAAGATAGTATTTTAGTTGCTATTGGAAAAATGACAACAAAGGAAATGGGGGCTAATTTTGTTGATTCATTGGTAGTTTCATCAGGGTATCTTTTAGGGATTAAGATTGGTAGTATTCTTGTGCAAGCATTATGTCCACAATTACCAGGCATAAGCTATGCAATTGGTAGTTTGCTCGGTTGTTCTATTGCAGTAGTATACAGCATGAGTAAGAAGAAATTTATTTCTTTTTGTGTTGATACCGGTATTACTTGTTTTGGTTTGGTTGATCAAGATTATAAGTTACCTGATGAAGCTTTGAAAGCATTAGGAGTTCATTGTATTCCAATTCCTAAAACAGAGATTCATCAGATAAAAGTAGAGCGCGTGGTAACTGATGTTTTAATTGATAGATTAGAATATGAAACTATAGATATCACAATTCTTAGTAGGGGGATTATAGGTATTAATCGTGTTGGGTATATAGTATAAAGTTTGGAAGTTTATTATATATTTTAAAGACAATTATAAAATAAGATGGTTTCAATAGCTATAGGTTGATTTGATATAATCAACTTATAGCTATTGTAAAATAATATATAATTTTTAGAAGTTACTAGGATTGTATTTTATGGCAATGCTATGTACTTATACGTCCTTTAATTCTGAAAAGAGGGTTCGAGCATTTTTTCCTTGCACATGATTAGCTATATCTGATTCATATTGTGTTATTGCTTTATCGATTTCGTTAGAGCGTGTTAGTGATTCGTATGCTTCCATACTCATAACAACAAGCTCACCGTATCCATTTTTTGTAACGAAAATCGGATCATTAGATTCTTTGCACATATCCATTATTTCATTTGTATTACGTAAGTCTTTCATCGGTATTATTCTTGGCATAATGTCATCTCCTAATAACTGTATTAATTATGACTATATTGTGTCATAATTAATGCTATATAACAAGTGGATTTATTGATTTAACAAATTCATTTTCCTATGCTAAGATAAAATAACTAGTGTTTATACAACTTTTTAAGTAAGAATTAGGAGACTACAATATGAAAGTTTTAATTGTAAATGGTAGTAGTCATGTGAATGGCACAACTATGCAAGCAGTTCAAGAAGTGCAAAAGGTATTCCATGATGCTAATGTAGATACTGAGGTCATTCAACTTGGCAATAAACCTATTCGTGATTGTATCCAATGTGGCTATTGTTTTGAACATGGCGAATGTGTATTCAAGGATGATGATGTAAATGCATTTGTAGAAAAAGCGAAGGATGCGGATGGATTTATTTTTGCAACTCCTGTATACTATGCGCATCCAAGTGGACGAATTTTATCCTTTTTAGATCGTGTATTTTTCAGTGCAGAAAATATAACACCAAATCCATTTGCCTTTAAACCGGGTGCATCCATTGCGGTAGCTCGCCGCGGCGGTACAACGGCATCTTTTGATGTACTTAATAAATATTTTGGTATTTCTCAAATGCCGATTGCGGGTTCTACATATTGGAATATTAGCCACGGCCTAGTGGCTGAAGATGCTAAGCAAGATGAAGAAGGTATGCAAACCATGCGTAACCTTGCACGTAATATGATTTGGATGATGCGTAGCTTTGCAGTGGCTAAGGAACACGGTATACCATATCCAGATACAGAGAAAGATGTATCCACGAATTTTGTTCGTTAATAATTTCTTGTTTGATAAGGTGTTAAAGGAGTTGTAATGGTCAAGGTTTCATTCATTTGTCATGGTAATATTTGTCGCTCAACGATGGCAGAGTTTTATATGAAGCATATCGTTAACAAGGCAGGTCTGGCTAATTCTATTTATATAGAATCTGCGGCCACGTCTCGTGAGGAGATTGGAAACGATACCCATTATGGAACTAAACAAAAATTAGATGAAATGGGGATTCCTTATGCTCCTCGTAAGGCCCGTCAAGCGACCGTTAATGATTACCATGAATTTGATTACCTTATCATCATGGATGAAAATAATGCACGAAACTTGCGTCGCATTATTGGTGATGATGTTGATCATAAGGTGTATAAGGCTATGTCCTTTGTTGGTGAAAGCCGAGATGTAAAGGATCCTTGGTATACGGGAAATTTTGACGAAACCTATGACGATGTAAGTCGTAGCTGCGATGCACTCTTACAGGTCATCAAACAGAATATATAGTATACTACGCCTCTATTGTTAGTTTACCGATTAGCTAATGATAGGGGCGTATATTATATGTCCATGTGCTAATATACTTTATACTATCGAAGCATGCTGTAATATGGTATAATTCTTTAGTACACATGCGCCTATAGCTCAGGGGATAGAGCGCCGGTCTCCGGAACCGGGTGCGCAGGTTCGAATCCTGCTAGGCGCACCAATAGCAAACGGCTTCTCGAAATTTCGAGAAGCCGTTTTTGTATGTTACTATCTATATTTATTACACTGGATTCCTCTGGATCTAAATTCTTTCATGAGTATGTCTATTGATTTATCAATAATTTCTTCGTTAGATATATATACCATTTTTTTGTAATAGACAGTACCATCAAATTCTATCCAACGACTTGTTTTACCATTTATTTTGCAAATCTTCATTCTCCCGGCCCAACTTCCCATGCTGCGGAATTTTTTGCCTTTAGAGAAACGCACTTCGCGAATATCTTTTAATTTATATGTTCTTCTTACTAATCCAATGCCTATAGAGACTTGATCATCTTTAAAATAGAGAAGTTTATAACGTTCTTCAGGCGGCATGGATTTAATCATAGATAAGTTATAAGTAGCAAATGTCACGGCAATAGCAACTAATACAAACATTAGGATTAGTATATAGGTTCCCATACTTTCAAGTCCTCCTTTTCTTTATTATAATAAATATAAGTGGTGTACGAAATAATTTTTATCGTTAACATTGAAGCGATATTTGTATGTATTAATAGGAGAGAAATGAATGGACATACATGCACGAACCGCAAAATGGAGCAAAGGCGTACTCAAAATCTAAGTACGGCTCATTCTCAAGCAGGGCGAGCAGGTGGTACAATGGCTAGTTTGCCCCGCATGATACCAGTGTTAGCGGCTATGTTGATCCCTACAATGGCAGTATTCTACATTATTAAAACGCCTTTACTCAAAAGAGAAACTAAAAAATTAGTAGAAAAGAAATTAGCGGCTACTCCTAGCACTGATGATGTACTGACATCAGTGTATTGGGAATTTTCTAATCAAGAGTATATGAGTAATGATGCTTTCACTTTGGATATCATCAATTATATAGAGGATAATAAAGCGAATTGGAATCCTAATGGCATAGCTATTAATAGTCGTAAGTATGCATCGTTTAGATGGCGAAACTTCAATATATCGGCTTATGACAGGTTCATAAAATGTATTCTATAGTTTGCACTTCATGAATGAAATTTCATATCAGTTATATATTTGATATGGTATAATGTTACCAAATTATTCATATTGTTCATGTTAGTTTGGTTTTCATTATAGTATTACAGATATGGAGAGAGGATTATATGAGTTCATTAATATTTCTGCTGATATTAGCATTGGTAATTTTCTTTATTAAGCAATATAATACATTGCAAAAATTAACTGTAGAGATTAAAGAAGCTCGCGCTAATATTATCGTAGCCTATGAGAAAAAGGTAGCTATTATCAATCAATACTCTGGTTTAGTTGATGAATATGGCGATTATGAGAAATCTATTCAATTAAAGGTGTCTGATAATTTCTTAGAAATGGCACGTGCAACAGCGAAGGCTGTTCAAAATATTACGGCGCTAGCAAATCAATTTCCAGAATTAAAAGCAGATTCTCAATATGGTAAATTCTTGGAAGCGATTAGTGCGAATGAAACTTTCATTTCTAATAAACGTGAAATTTATAATTTCCAAGTAAAAGAATACAACAGTGCTATTGCGCAAATTCCGATGGTGTTCGTAGCTGCTATGTTAGGCTTTAAACAAGCGCCGTTCTTTGATCCTAAGAATGAAGATGCTCTTGCAGCATTCAGTGGTGCAGATCCTGAAGCTATCAAAAACCTAGCTAAAGAAGGTACAGATAAACTTAGAGATACATTCGATAGAAAACCTGCTGAATTTAAATCTCAAGATAAACCTGAACAATCTGAACAACCAACTAGCGTAGAAGAATTAGAACAACAAGTTTTAAAACAAAATGAGCTTGGTAAATCTGTAGATACAGAAGAAACTAAGCAAGACGATAAAAAATAATTTATCTAACTATAAGGGGCTATACCTTATGCAAATGTATTGCATGTGTGTATAGTCCCTTTTAATGATTATTGGGAAATAATGAAATATATTGTTTTCTAATCATTAAAATAGTACAATATGATTAGATTAGATTAGATTAGATTAGATTAGATTAGATTAGAAAGGAGGCTTATATGTATAAAGAATCGGAAATAATAGAGTTGAAAAGAGAATATACAGAGGATATTCGAAAGGAAATCATTGCCTTTGCTAATACTAATGGTGGTACTATTTATGTAGGTATTGATGATAATGGCGATATTATAGGTGTAGATGATTGTGATGCACTTATGTTAAAAATAGGGAATTCCGTACGAGATTCTATTAAGCCAGATATTACTGCATTTATTCATTACGATAATTTGGTAGAGCATTATAAAAATATATTAAAAATCACAGTCCAACGTGGCACATTAAGACCGTATTACATTCATAGTAAGGGATTAAAACCTAGTGGTGTATATGTACGACAAGGTTTTGCTTCTGTGCCAGCTAGTGATATGTTAATTAAGGATATGATTTGCGATACTGACGGAGATAGTTACGAAAGCGCTAGGTCCTTACAACAAAAATTAACATTTAAACGGTTAAAACATGAATTTGATGGTAAAACTCTAGCCTTTAATGAGCCGCAAAAAAGAACCTTAGGAATTACTGAATTTGATGATATTTATACAAATCTAGGGTTACTATTGTCTGATCAATGCCCTCATGAGTTGAAAATTGCAGTATTTCAGGGAACCGATGGATATATTTTTAGAGATAGGCGTGAAATCAAAGGTCCTTTATTGGATCAATTATATGAGGCATACGAGTATATAGATAATCGTAATGCTGTGAAAGCCACCATTGAAGGTCTCCATAGAAAGGATAAACGAGACTATCCACAGATTGCTATTCGTGAAGCGTTATTAAATATGCTAGTTCATAGAGATTATTCGTATATGGCTAGTCCAACCATAGGCATATATGATAATCGTATTGAGTTTACATCGCTTGGAGGTTTGCCACCTAGAACTAGTTTAGATGATATTTTACTAGATGGGTTTTCGTTGTGCCGGAATCCTAAATTAGCTAATATATTTTATCGTTTAGAATTAATTGAAGCCTATGGGACAGGCTTACAAAAAATTATGGATGCCTATAAAAATAAAACAGTTAAACCTCAAATTATTGTGACTACTAATGCATTTAAATTAATATTACCAAATTGCAATGTTGAGGAGCCGTTATCTGAACATAATGTACCTAAAATTAGCTATCAACAAGAAGAGCAAATCATTAATTTAGTTCGTGATTGTGGCAGTATCAAACGGAGTGATGTTGATACAGAATTACAAATAGCACAGGCCACGAGTGGTAGAGTGTTACGACGTTTGGTCGAGAACGGGCGACTTAAACAAATCGGTAAGGGCCGTTCTATACGATATGTTTTATCCGATACCATGTAACTATACAAAATGCAATATTCGATACTTTAGATAATATATGTAAATGTGACTATAGTAACACAAAAATTATTGAGAATAATATACAATAAAATTATAGTATCCATATAAAGAATCTGAACCTACCCATTTGGAACTATGGGTCTATATGGATATTGAGCTAACTATATTTACATTAGCATATACAGTATCAGAGTAGAGGATATAACATGAATAATACAATACAAGAGGTATCCGTTGATCTCCATGATTGGCGCGATGAACAAGAGGCATGGAATAATCGGTCAAAATTTTTCGTAGAATTACATAATCGAGCAGATCGTAAGGCACAGGTAACTGATTTTCTTGCATTTTTAAAGGATGAACATCTATTACCTCCAGCTGGTGGTACCGCTCTCGACATTGGTTGTGGTGTCGGTGATTATGCACTTGGATTAGCTAGAGAAGGTTACAAAACTACGGGAATTGATTTGTCCGATGGCATGATTCATGGTGCAAAACAACTGGCAGATACAGAAGGCCTTGATGTGAGCCTATATATTGCACCATGGTCTGAAGAAACTAGGCAGAAATTAGGCTGGGATAAATCCTTTGATTTGGCGTATAGTATTTTTTGTCCTATCATGTTTGATGTAGAGAATATACGGGCCATGCATGATGCAAGCCATGATACATGTCTATGGATTGCGTTTAGTGAACGTATGGATGAAACGGTAGATATGTTGTCAGAACATTTCTTCGGACGAGATTCATTTCCGTGGGCTGGTAAGATGAAAGCATGTTTAGATGCCATTCATGAGATAGGTCATAATGTGAAAGTTACGTATAAAACTGTACCCGAAACAGAGGTTATGAGCCTTGATAAAGCGGTAGATTATTTCACGATGCGTCTCCACAATAATGAGTGGGGCACCATGGAAGATATGAAGCGAGAAATTAGACAACTCATTGAACCGCGTGCTATTGATGGTAAAATTCATAATAAGACAGTGGATACGGTTGCATGGGTATCTTGGTCGGTTAAATAGGAGGCATTATGACAGTAGAAGAAAAGCGTCAATTAGAACTCAAAACGATGCGTCAAATCATTGGTATCTATTGTCATGATAAACATCATACGCCAAAGGGCCAACTATGCGAAGATTGTGAAGAGGTATGGCAGTATGCACAGCATCGCATCGATGTATGCCCACACATGGAGCATAAGACGTTTTGTAGCGTATGTAAAACACATTGTTATGCGCCGACGTACCGAGGAAAAATCCGTGAAATCATGCGCTACGGTGGCCCGCGGATGTTACTACACTCTCCAATTCAGGTTGTTCGTCATATGTATTTAGAGTGGAAGGATAGAAAAAGGAGCCATATATCTCATGAAAACTGATATGATTGTAAGAACGGGAATATTTGTAGCGTTGACGGTTTTACTATCTTATATATTTGCTATTCACACTACCTTTATACATATCACTTTTGGATTTCTATCAACCGCTATATTTGCCATTCTTTATGGGCCGATGGCAGCTGGTATAATGGCTGCTATTGCCTGCTTTATAGGCATGGCTCTATTTGGACAAGGCGTATTCTTTCCCGGCTTTATCGTATCTGAATTTCTTGTAGGCTATGTGTATGGACATTTTTTACATGGTCGTAATGTTACATTTAAACGATTACTTTTACCAGAAGCGATTGTGACAGTATGCATACATTTGCTATTGAATACACTGTGGCTGACAATATTTTATAATAAAGCTGTATCCGCTATATTTGTTGGACGTCTTATTAAAAATATTATTTGTTTCCCCTTAGAGATTGCATTGATTTTAATTGTGTATAAGGCAATCAGTAAATTTATAGTACCCAAAAAGCTATAACCCTATAACCTTTTATTATACTAAAATGCACCCCTAACATTAGATGGTATGTTAGAGGTGCATTTTTATTGGTTATATAGTTTTATGCAAGCGCTTTATCGAATACAGCCTTGATGTATGCCTTAGTTTGGTCATAGCTTTCACCAGGTTGTGCTTCGTATTGTTTATCAGTACCGAACCAAAGGTTAGGGTAGTATTCATATGGATGCGTTTTGAATAATTCGTGAGCATCTTGATCCTCAACCCAGTCGATTTTGATATTTTTATATGCAGGATTTTCTGCTTGCAATTCTTCGATTGCACGGAATGCGTTATGGCAATAAGGGCAACCGTTTAAGTGGAAACCTAGAATTTCTTTCATAGTATTCAGTCCTTTCAGAAAATACGACTAAATTTAGTAATTTATTGAGTTATTTCATACTCACATCAACTAAGATATGATATATTTAAAAGTATATCATAAATAATAACAATATTCAATTTTTTAGATATAATCTACTAACATTTGTAGGTTGTTATATAGGAGGATGGCTATGATTTCAGGTGCCGCATACGTGGTGAAGGCATTGCAAGAGGAGAATGTTGAGATTTTATTCAACTATCCTGGGGCAGCAACCATCGATATTATGGATGAATTATACAAACAAGATCAGGTGAAAGTAATCTTACCTCGCCATGAGCAAGCATTAGCACATGCTGCTGATGGTTATGCACGCAGTACTGGTAAGGTTGGCATTTGCATGGTTACTTCTGGCCCAGGTGCGACAAATCTTGTTACCGGTATTGCTACAGCCTACTCAGATAGTGTACCTATGGTGTGTATTACAGGCCAAGTTGATTTGGCGTTGATGGGAAATGATGCATTCCAAGAAGTAGATACGGTCGGCATTGTTCGTAATGTAAGTAAATATGCTGTTACCGTTCGTGACCGCAAGGATTTGGGGCGTATTTTGAAAGAAGCTTTTTACATTGCTCGTACAGGCCGACCAGGTCCTGTTGTCGTAGATATACCTAAGAATATTCAAAAAGCGATGGGCTCTGATGTATATCCTGATGAAGTTAACATCCGTGGTTATAAGCCAAATACGACAGTTCACATTGGTCAGGTAAAAAAAGCGTGCTCCGTTATTGCTAAAGCTAAACGCCCTTTATTCTTATTAGGTGGTGGTATTAGCATCAGTGGTGCTAATGAATTGATGACACAGCTGGTAGATAAAACGGGTATCCCTGTAGTCACTACCTTGATGGGGAAAGGTGCTATTAGTTCACGTCATCCATTGTACTTAGGCAATGTAGGCATTCACGGTGGTTATGCACCGAATGTGGCCATTACCGATTGTGATGTGATGATCTCTATTGGTACTCGTTTCAATGACCGCATTACTGGCAAATTGAGTACATTTGCACAAAACTGCAAAATTGTACATATTGATGTAGATGCTGCATCCATTTCTAAAAATATTAAGGTAGATATTCCAATCGTGGCGGATGCAAAACTAGCGATTGAAGCTCTATTAGAATATATTGAACCTCACGACTTAGGCGATTGGCCAACTCAATTGCAACAGTTAAAAGAAGAGCGTCCTGTTACGCAAGCTGGTGAAGAAGGTCTTACGCCTCAAAATATTATCGACTACATTAATAATCATTATGACCGTCCAGTGGTGACAACCGATGTAGGTCAAAACCAATTGTGGACTACGCAATTCCTCGAAATCGAAGGCAATCATCAATTGTTGACATCTGGTGGTTTAGGTACGATGGGTTATGGATTCCCTGCGGCTATTGGTGCTCAATTTGGCAATCCTACAAAACGCGTATTCGCCATTTGTGGGGATGGGGGCGTGCAAATGAATATTCAAGAATTTGCAACAGCTATGCATTACCATTTGCCTGTGACCTTGGTTGTCATCAACAATGGCTATCTTGGCAATGTACGTCAGTGGCAACAATTATTCTACGATAAACGCTATGCATGTACTAATTTATTGATGGATGAAAGCGCTATTGTCACTCGTGATATGATTGATAACGATGAATTTGAATATGTACCAGACTTTGTGAAATTAGCAGAAGCCTATGGTGCACAAGGTATACGTGTTACAAAAGTTGAAGAACTAGAAGCGGCCTTTACAAAAGCGGATGCTTTCAAAAAAGGACCAACACTTATTGAATGTATCGTTCCAACAGAGTTAAATGTATTGCCAATGGTACCTGCCGGTAAATCATTGAGCGACATGTTATTAAAGGATAAAAAATAGGAGGGGCTATGGAATTACATTTAGAAAAACGCTGCATTTCAGCATATGTAGAAAACCAAATCGGCGTATTGGCCAAAATTTCAGGCCTCTTCGCTGGTAAAAACTATAACCTTGATACGTTGACAGTAGGTGAAACAGAAGACCCTACCATGTCACGTATGACCATTGAACTCACTTGCGATGATTTGACATACGAACAAATTATCAAGCAACTTAACCGCAGTGTTGAGGTTATTAAGGTTATCGACTTTACAGATATGCCGATTACAAAAAAAGAATTATTATTCATCAAGGTTAATAACTGTAAAGAATCGGACAAACAAGAAATATTCCGCATTGCAGAAACCTTTGACCTTAAGGTCATTGACTACAATCGAAAATCTGTACTTGTACAATGCGTGAAAACAGTATCCAAGAACAATGATATGATTGCCTTGTTTAAGGATATGTTCGTTAATCGCATCGAAGTCGTTCGTGGTGGTAGTGTCGCAATCGAAGCATTGGCGACTCCGGATAGATAATTTTAGTAGATGTAAAAAGAGAGTACATACTAGCACAGCGACTTTAGTAGGTCGAGGCCCTAGGCCGAAGACCGTTAAGCTAGCTGGAGCGAGCAAGTATGTACTCTCTTTTGGCAACGTAGAAAATAATGTATTGGAGGAAACATGAGTTTATTAGATGATATTTTGAAACATAATAAGGAATATGTAGAAGATCAAAATACAGGATATGTTGATGTAGATACAAAATGTAGTAAGATGCCTAGTCGTCAGATGGCGATTGTAACGTGCATGGATACGCGTCTTGTGAATTTCTTAGAGGATTCCATGGATATTGGTCGTGGTGAGGCTAAGATTGTTAAGACTGCAGGTAATTGTATTACAGGACCTTTTGATGGTGTCGTTCGTAGTTTGTTGGTTTGCATTTATGAGTTAGGTGTTAACGAAATCTTTATCATCGGTCATCATGAGTGTGGTATGGCTAAAACTACGGCTAAAGATTTAACAGAAAAAATGTTAGTTCGTGGTATTGCACCTGAGGCCATTCATATGGTGAAAAAGGAGATGGAACATTGGGCGGATGGATTCACACATCCTGCTGAAAATGTAGAGGAAACAGTAGATGAATTACGTATGAATCCGTTGATTCCTAAAGATGTGCCGATTCACGGTCTAATTTTCCATCCTAGAACTGGTGAAATTGAGGTCCTTGTCAACGGCTATACACAAATGAAACAATATTACGAAAAATAGTAGCTTAATTCTTTAATAGAGGTATTGTGAATTGAGTAATATAAATAGATTAGATATATTTGAGGTAGCGTGTAAACATTTTCTTGCAGATTTTTCAAATTTTAAAAATCTCATTTCTACCCAAGTTCAATCCTTAGACGGTCTAGAATGGTCTTTTGATAAAGGTTCCACTAAAGTTTGTAGTGCTGACGAAAAGGGATTAAAAAAACGCTGTAAAGTGGGTATAAAATACAGACTGCAGGTTGAACTGTCTTGTGTTGATGCAGAAACTATTTGGACGGAATTTAGTCGATTTTGGATGGGTACCACTTTAAATCAGGTTGAAAGAGTATACAGCAATGAAGAATTAGGGCGCTATCAATTTATAGCTAATAATTCTATAGGTGATGAGATTACGTGTGATATCTATTTACCTAATGAATGGAATATACCACAATTAAATATGTTGGGATGTATTTCTGCAAGATATAGAAAAGTAGATGTTCACGAAGTATAGAAAAATCTTATTTGACTTAAAGTTAAGTTTAAGTTTTATAATGTGTTCATATTAAATGTTAGCAAAATAGTTTAGTTAATAAAGGAATTATATGAACAGAAAACGATTATTTACTTCTGTTTTAGCTATTGTATCTGTGGTAGCCATTTCTGTAGGTGGATATACATATCGAGAGGCTATTTACAGTCGAATCGCTCGGGCTGTGGCTATCGTAAGCGGTCAAGAAATCAAGCCGCTCTTAGATTCTGAAGGACGTTATATTCGCCAAATTGTAGCAAAGGATAATAGCACGAGCCGCACCATTATGTGGCAATCGGATAGCAGTGAACCTGATGCGGTTATTGAGTATCGTCTAGTTAGTAGTGATGATATTAAGACCTTATCGGCTTCGGATGCAGCTTTCACAGATGATGGTAGTATGACGTATATTCATGAGGGGACGATTATAGATTTAACACCTGATACTAAATATGAATATCGCATTGGTTATAGTACAGACCGCCGTAGTGATTGGTATCCATTAGAAACAGCAGGTGCTGGTGAGTATGAGGTTCTCATCTATCCAGATTCTCAATCTGGCGATTATTCTGGGTGGGAGCAATTGGTAAAAAATTCTGCTGATAGGAATCCAAATGCGGCCTTGTATATCAGCATGGGTGACCTCGTAGATAATGGGGAACAGGCCTATCAATGGCGGACGTGGCTCGATTCTATTAAGCCGTTGAGTGCACGTATTCCTTTGGCCCCTACATTGGGCAATCACGAGATGTATACGCTAGATTGGAAGATGCGTGAGCCACGTGCCTATTTGAACTATTTTGATGTACCATCTAATGGAAATACAACATTTGACCGCCATTATTATTCTTATGATTATGGCGATGTCCATTATGTTGTGTTGGATACGCAGCTATATGAAAGTACTCATGAGGATAACCATGATGTACATCATCCCGATTTATATGATGTACAGGTGCAGTGGCTACGCCAAGATTTAGCATCGAATACGAAGAAATGGACCGTAGTTCTTATGCATCGTGATCCATTCCAATATGCCTTTAATCGTCCTGGTGCGAGTAGGGCTGCTGGCTTTGATGAAGAGGGCGTATTATTTATGCCTATCTTTGATGAGTTCAATGTAGATTTAGTCTTATCGGCTCATCTACATTCCTATCGTAATCGTGGTCATGTGCGTAACTTTGAACGTGATGCATCAGGGCCATTGTATATTTTGACCGGTATAGCGGGTGATGCACGACGACCTAATTGGCAACAACATCCTTTGGATGTATATGTGGCACCGGATCGAGAAAAAAATAATTATATGACGATGACGGTTACACCGAATCGATTAGTTGTACGAGCCTTCTTGGCTGATGGAACACAGATAGATGAGTCCGTCATTGAAAAATAAATGGAGCTGTAGTAGTATGCGTATGCTATTACAGCTCTTTTTTCGTAAAACTTAGAAATTCATATAATTTATAGCTTATAGTTCTATGATTAAAATTAATGCATAGCATAACAAATAAAAATACAAAATATATGTATAAAACTTGAATAATATAAGCAATAGTATTATAATACGTACATAGGTTATAAAAATACAAAAATGATGTATAAAATATACATACAGTGTATAAAGGAGATAACGTCATGAATACATTACAAGATTTAATAAAAAAATATGCAGCACAATATAAAGAACAAGTTATAGCATGGCGTCGACATATTCATAGTCATCCAGAATTATCTGGTCAAGAAAAAGAAACATCTTTATTCATTCAAAAGATTCTAGATGAATTACATATTCCTTATGTAAATGATGTTTCAGATTATGCAGTCATCGGTGAAATACAGGGCGCTCACACAGGCCCTGTTATTGCTTTACGGGCCGATATTGATGCATTGCCAATCCATGAAGAAACAGGATTGCCATTTGCATCGCAAAATGAAGGTGTTATGCATGCTTGTGGACACGATGGACATGTATCGATTTTGCTTGGCACAGCGGCCGTATTGCAATCTATAAAAGATCAATTACATGGTACCGTTAAACTCGTATTCCAACCTTCTGAAGAAGAGGCTTTATTCCCTGGTGCACAAGGCATTGTGGATAGCGGAATCCTAGATGATGTAGACGAAATCTTTGGCCTTCACGTGTGGCCTCAATTGCCGGTGGGTAAGGTTGGTCTCAAGAAAGGCCATCTCATGGCGGCATCCGATCATTTCCTCGTTCACATCCACGGTAAATCTACGCATGGTGCGGAACCACATAATGGTATCGATGCTATCATGGCTGCAGCGAACTGGATTGTTAATGTAGAATCCATGGTGGCTCGTGAGACGAATCCAATGGAAAATCTCGTGTGTACCATTGGGGTAATCAATGGTGGTGACCGCTATAATGTCGGCTGTGGCGATGTATACCTTGAAGGTACTTGTCGTACCTACGAACCAGCGAAACGTGACTATATTGAACGTCGTTTAGGTGAAAGCTTACAAGCTTTGGACTTGATGTTCAAAACAAAGAGCACCTTGGATTATAAACGTGGCCATGGCGCGACAACGAATGACCCAGATGCCATCGACTATGCTACATCGATTGTAGAAAAATACCTTGGTAAAGATGCCGTGGTACATCCAGAACATCCATCTATGGCGGCAGAAGATTTTTCCGCATATTTGCATAAAATCAAAGGCGCTTTCCTTTGGTTAGGAACCGGTTTTGAAGGCAATCCAGCACTTCACAATGCAGGATTTACCATTGATGAAAAAATCTTAGAATCAGGTATTACCATGATGGCTGCACTCGCTGCAGAATATTTACGACCGAAAGAATAGCTTTCACAAATAACAAAATAGAATTGTATAAATATATACCATATAGATTGAAGGAGTTATCATGAAAAGTTTACATAATAAATCATTTAAAACAATGCTAGATTATACGCCAGAAGAGATTAAATATTACCTAGATCTCGCAGCTAAATTAAAGGCCGATAAAAAAGCGGGCACAGAAATCAAAACGATGGAAGGCAAAAATTTCGTACTCATCTTTGAAAAGGATTCTACGAGAACACGGTGTGCCTTTGAAGTAGGTGCGGCGGACCAAGGGGCGCATACGACATATCTTGGACCTACAGGTTCTCAAATGAACAAAAAAGAATCCTTAAAGGATACGGCCCGTGTTCTTGGTTCCATGTATGATGCCATCGAATTCCGTGGCTTTGACCAAGAGGATGTAGACACATTGGAACAATATTCTGGCGTGCCTGTATGGAATGGCCTAACCGATATGGATCATCCTACACAAACATTGGCTAATTTCCTAACATTACAAGAAAATATCGACAAGCCATTGAACGAAATTTCCTATGCCTATGTAGGCCATGGTCAATCCAATATGTGTAATGCTTTGATGAGCGGTGCCGTGAAAATGGGCATGGATTTCCGCCTCATCGGTCCTAAACAATTCTGGCCAGCAGGTCCATTCTACGAAGAATGCTTAAAGGTAGCGAAGGAAACCGGCGCTACGATTACATGCACAGATAATGTGGCTGAAGGCGTGAAAGGCCTTGATGTAATTTATACTGGTGTATGGGTAACGATGGGTGATACCTACGATATGTGGGAAGAACGGATTAACCTCTTTAAACCATTCCAAATCAATGCGGATATGATGGCCTTAACTGGCAATCCAAATACGAAATTCTGTCACTGCTTGCCAGCATTCCACAATACGGAAACACAAGTTGGTAAAGATATCTTTGAACGGTTTGGCATGAATGGTATCGAAGTCACAGAGGACGTATTTGAAGGTCCAAACTCCTTGGCATTCCAAGAAGCTGAAAACCGTTTACATACCATTAAGGCGGTTATGGTTGCTACATTTGGCGACTATCCAATGAAATAATAGTTAGACCACAGATGGCGGGAGAGGTCATCTAGTACGTATAGTAAAGAAGGTTATCATATGAATCCATATAAGGTATTTATCGTAGGTCACGAAGGAACGACGGGCCTTAGAATTCACGAACGGCTGTCCGGTCGGAAGGATATTACATTATTATCCATTTCCGATGAGGACCGTAAAAATATTGATGTTATTGCAAGCATTGCAAAGGACGCGGATATCGTGTTCTTGTGCTTGCCTGATGCGGCCTCCAAAGAAGTGGTGGCTGCTATCGGCGATTACCATTGCAAGATTATCGACACATCCACAGCGTTTAGAACGGCTGATGATTGGGCCTATGGCTTTCCTGAACTTGGTGAAAGCTACAAAAACGATATTAAAACGAAACAACATATTGCCAATCCTGGCTGTCATGCGAGTGGCATGATTGCTTGCATTGCGCCTCTTGTGAAAGCAGGTATTGCCCCAGTAGATTATCCTTTCACCATTACATCCCTCACTGGTTATAGCGGTGGCGGTAAGAAGATGATTAGTCAATACGAATCGGAGCCAAAGGATTATTTCCTTTACGCACCACGTCAATATGGCCTTAGTCAACAACATAAACATTTGCCAGAAGTGGTTCATGTATGCGGCCTTACAGAAGCGCCAATATTTATGCCTATCGTAGACGATTACTACAGCGGCATGGAGGTCAGTGTGGGCCTACATACACGTCTATTAGCAAAACCTATTACCGTAGAAGATGTGCATGCTGCACTCGTAGATTTCTATAAGGATAGCACCATTGTCAAGGTAGCACCACTCAACTTAGAAGAAGACAATAAGCAATTGTTAAATGCTAACAAACTAAGCAATACGGATGGCATGGTCATCTCTGTTACTGGCAACAATGACCGCATGGTCGTTCACGCCATCTTTGATAATTTAGGAAAGGGCGCTTCTGGTGCAGCCGTACAATGTATGAATATAGCACTTGGATTGCCAGAAGAAACGGGGCTTTCACTATGAACACTGTAACAAATGCAATGCGGGCGCACATCTTAACGGCGGCCGTTCCATATATCAAACAATATACAGATAAATACGTAGTCGTAAAATACGGCGGCAATGCCATGACGGATCCGGAACTCAAAAAATCCGTTATGAACGATTTGCTACTACTCCAATTAGTGGGGGTGAAAGTAGTCCTCGTTCACGGTGGCGGTCCGGATATTAATAGCACATTGGAAGCTATGAATATTGAATCGAAATTCAGCAATGGCTTGCGCGTTACCGACAAAGAAACGATGAATGTAGTACAAATGGTGCTTGCTGGCAAGGTCAATAAAGGCCTCGTAGCAGACCTCATCGGCTTTGGTGGCCGTGCTATCGGCCTTTGTGGCGTAGACGGTGAACTTATCCAAGTACACAAGAAAAATGAAGAACTTGGCTATGTGGGCGAAGTCGATAAAATCGATCCAAAGGTCATTGATGATGTCATCAGTAAAGGATACATTCCTGTCATTTCTTCCGTCGGTTGTGACGCAGAAGGCAATGTATATAACGTCAATGCCGATACGGCGGCCGCTAAAATCGCCGGTGCCCTCAACGCGGAAACCATGGTGGCCATGACGAATATCGATGGGGTACTACGAGATGTAAACGAACCTAATTCCCTTATTTCTAAGATTACCCTTGCGGAAGCGGAAGAGTTGAAAAAAGAGGGGGTCATCGCTGGTGGTATGATACCAAAGGTAGATTGCTGCTTAGAGGCCATCAATGCAGGGGCTCAAAAGGTTTTCATCATCAATGGTGAAATTCCACACGCCATCCTCATCGAACTATTAACCGATGAAGGTCTTGGCACAATGTTTGTAAAGTAATATAGTAGATATAACGATGGTAACATCATTTGCCATCGTTACATTGCGTATAGATAGACGGCGGCTAGGCCGTACGTTTGGAGGATATGATGAGTAAGACACAAGATTTTGAACAACAAGATAAAGAGTATATAGCCAATACGTATGGCCGGTTTAACGTTTGCTTTGAAAAAGGCAAAGGTTCCTTGTTATGGGATGTAGAAGGAAAAGAATACATCGACCTTGGTTCTGGCATTGGCGTTACAGCATTTGGTGTAGACGATGATGAATGGTCCAAAGCGGTGATTGCACAAACTCATGCATTAAACCATATTTCAAATTTATATTATTCCGTACCACAAATTAAATTGGCTGAATTATTATGTAAACGGACGGGCATGAAAAAGGTGTTCTTCTGTAACTCTGGTGCCGAATCTAACGAATGTGCCATCAAGGCGGCTCGTAAATATAGTCATGACAAATACGGTGATGGTCGTAATGTCATCGTTACGCTTGTTAATAGCTTCCATGGCCGTACGGTAACAACCTTGTCCGCTACAGGTCAAGATGTGTTCCATCAACACTTCTTCCCATTCACAGAAGGATTCGTTCATACGCCTGCTAATGATATTGAGGCGGCTTTGAAAGTCCTTGCTAATCCAGCAGTTTGCGCTATCATGATGGAACCTATTCAAGGTGAAGGTGGCGTTATGCCTCTCAATAAAGAATTCGTACAAGCTGTTACAAAATACGCTCATGAACACGATCAACTCGTGCTTATCGACGAAGTGCAAACCGGTAATGGCCGGACTGGTAGCCTATATGCATATGAACAATTTGGTATCGAACCAGATATCGTATCTACGGCCAAGGGCTTAGCTGGTGGCTTGCCTATGGGCGCAACCTTATTCAATGAAAAAACGCAATTCGTATTAACTGCAGGTGCTCATGCTACTACATTTGGTGGCAACCCAATCTGTGCTGCTGCAGGTTGCACTATCATTGAACGGTTAACACCAGAATTTTTGGCTACTGTAAAAGCTAAAGGTGATTACGTAAAACACGCCTTAGAAGGGAAACCAGGCGTTGTCGGCATTAGCGGTATGGGTCTTATGATTGGTATCGAAACAACAGTAGATCCTAAAGACGTCATCGCTAAATGTCTAGAAAAGGGCGTAGTATGTTTATCTGCTAAAAATAAGGTTCGTTTATTGCCAGCCCTTAATATTCCACAAGAACAACTAGAAAAAGCTATTACTATCTTGGCTGATGTCATTGGTGAATTGGCTAGTAAATAATTTTAGATTGATAGATTCATTCGTTTTGTATGAACAATTGATAAATATATAGATAAAATCCGATGAATATGTAGACTTTATATTCTATTCGTGATAACCTAGAATAAATAGTCTATATTGGAGGAGTAAATATGAATACAGAATCCTTACGTAATGATGTATTGGTTCCTGCTGTTGCTAAAACATTAGATATTGCAGCAAAAGCAAAACCAACAAAAGATGAGCTCTGCACAACTGCAAAAATTACAGCAGCTGTTGCGGTAGCAACTGCTGTTGTATCCTTGGCGGTACAAGCAGTATTGCGCAATCGATAAGAAGCATAAAGAAAACGACATGGCATTGCCTGTCGTTTTCTTTTACATTTACCCTGTTATTCCCATAAATATGGGGATTTCCAGTATATTTTGTTAATTCGTGCTGAAAGCTAAGGAGGCGATACCATGCATAGTCGCGATTTAATTGAACAATATAAAACCTATGTACAAGATTGGCGTAGGTATTTTCATAAACATCCAGAACTCAGTAATGAAGAGTTCGAAACCACAAAAACTCTAGCCAAAGAATTAGAGTCCATGGGCGTAGAGGTTCATGTAGATACAGAACGTGGAACAGGACTTATAGGCATTATTCATGGTGCTAAGCCTGGTAAAGCGATTGCCCTTCGTGCAGATATTGATGCCTTGCCTGTACAGGAACATAATACATTTGATTTTAAATCTGATGTAGATGGCAAGATGCATGCCTGCGGTCATGACGGCCATATGGCGATATTACTCGGTGCAGCTAAGATGCTTACTGCTATGAAAGACCGTATCGAAGGTGACGTATACCTTGCCTTCCAACCGGCCGAAGAAACCGGTGCAGGCGCTCCTGATTTTATGAAGTTTGATCATTGGTTTGAAAAAATCGATGCTATCTTTGGTGGTCACGTATGGATTGATTTACCGGCTGGTCTCATTTCCGTTGAAGAAGGTCCACGTATGGCGGCTAGCAGTAAAATTACAATCCGCGTAAAAGGCAAACAAGGTCATGGGGCACAACCACATCAAGCTATTGATGCGGTTGTCGTAGCCAGTGCCATCGTTATGAATCTGCAAACCGTAGTATCTCGCAATGTGAGTGCCTTGGATTCTCTTGTGCTCACCATCGGCAATATTCACTCTGGTTCAGAATGGAACGTTATCCCAGGCGAAGCACAAATGGGCGGTACAATCCGTTTCTTTGATCCTGCACAAGAAGACCATTATGTGGAATCTATACGCCGCGTTGTAGAACATACAGCATTAGCTTATGGTGCTACGGCTGAATTGATTTATGAAAAGAAAGTGCCGCCAACCATTAATGACGCAGCAGCCAGTGAACTGGCTGAACGCGTTGTTATCGATACACTAGGTAAGGAAAAACTTTCCAAAATGCGCAAGGTAATGCCAGGCGAAGACTTTGCTTGGTACTTGCAAGATAAACCAGGCTGCTTTGCCTTTATCGGTATTCAGAACCCAGAGGTAGGCGCCACCTTTGATCATCATAACAATCGATTCACCATGGACGATAGCGTACTATCTGCTGCATCGGCGGTGTATGCGGAATATGCCATTGCGTGGTTGAAAGAGAATAAGTAATAGTATTACTGTATAAAAACTATAGAGCACCATCATCGTAGCTGATGATGGTGCTTTTATCATGTATTTTTATTTGTACTTTGTGTATACTATAAATATATAATACAAGAATTGTTATATGAGAGGAATTTATGAATATACTTATATGTCTCATCATTATTGCCGTTACCGGGATATTACTGATGAAACGCTATCAACCGCAGCCTATTTTGATAGGCATGGGCATCCTCATGATGTATATCGCCTATGAAGGTAGCTGGATTAATGCCATATTAGATGCATCTCAGTCTACAGGCGTTCTGGTGTTTGATGCGATGGATATTGTGCGGATTACAACATCAGAGAATGTAGTGAGTTTAGGACTCATGATTATGACCTGTGCTGGTTATGCAAAATATATGGAACACATTGGGGCTGGGACGAGGCTGGCTCATACATTTATAAAACCCTTGTATCGTCTTAATAGGCCATACATAGTGCTAGCCCTTATGTTTCTACTCAATATGGGGCTATCCATATGTGTACCTAATCCATTGAGCCTTGCCTTACTTATGATGGTCACTATCTATCCTGTTCTGTTGAGACTAGGTGTAAGTCCTGTCGGTGCTGCTGCAGTTATCGCTACAGGCCATTTGATGGATGTTGGGCCGGGTGCTGTATCGACATTGCTTATAGCTAAGACACTTAATATACCGGTCCCAAACTATTTCGTAGGTTATCAGTTACGCCTTTATTTCTTAGTCGCTGTTGTGACAGCAGTAGCACATTTTTTATGGCAACGATATCGCGATCGATTAGATGGCCCTATGGATGTAGGTGACTGTGAAAGCATCCCTGAGGCACCAATTGGACCTAAGCCATACATGATATTCCCTTTGTTGCCTCTATGTTTCATCTTGGGCTTTAGTCAATATGGCTTGCCTGGCGTAAAGATGAATGTAACCCTTGCCATGATGCTTGCTTTTGGTATTGCCTTGTTGGCAGAACTTATCCGTCATCGTAATTTAAGGACTGTCCTTAAAAGTACCACTGTATTTTTCGAAGGAATGGGGAATCAGTTTTCCTATGCGGTAACCCTTATTATAGGTGGACAAGTTTTTGCACAAGGCTTAGTGAGTTTAGGCCTTATTGATTCGTTAGTTAGTGCACTTCAAACATTATCTCTAAATTCTGTGGGACTTACCTCTGTCATGGGTGGAGGCATGCTAGGCCTTAGCATGGTAACTGGCAGTAATGTAGCACCTTTATTTACATTAGTGCCACTCGTGCCTAATATTGTATCTAATCTCGGACTAGATCCGATTACGACCATGCTAGGCATGCAAAATGGGGCTAGTCTTGGACTGTTTTTGAGCCCTATCAGCCCTGTTATGGTCGGTGTAGCTGGGGTAGCGCATATTAAATCTGTAGATTTACTTAAGCGCACCTCGGTTCCTGTACTTGTAGCACTAATTACGAGTTGTTTTGGGATATGGGTACTTTATTAAAACTCGTAAATAATAAAACAATGAATACTAAAATTTAAGAAGCAAGAACCCCCGTTATCGTTATAGATAATGGGGGTACAATACTAATTTATTTACCATATTATAGTCTTTCTGATTTTATATGCAAAATTTAATTATATAAGATATAGAACTTCCTTAAAAGATTTGTGATATAATATACATAAATATTAACTCTCTGAAACTAAATCTCCGCCGTTGTGATAATGGTGCGGTTTATAGGTGATATTTTAACTGACTAAAGTACTACTTGCAATTGATCTATAAACTCTGCCGTTAATTGTATTTTTAGGTTAGATTACATCTGTTGTTTCAGATATAGGGTTAAACTAAATAATCCCCTAGTGGGGACGGAAACCAATCTATTTCATTTGCTTTTAGTGTTCTAAATTCCATATTTCGTTAAATTAAATAATCCCCTAATGGGGACGGAAACAAGTTTCAATCTCACTCATGAAGTCATTGATTCGGTCTTGTAAGTTAAATTAAATAATCCCCTGATGGGGACGGAAACGAGTAGATTTCTTCTTCGATGTCGAAGTCATCCATTTTGATTGTTAAATTAAATAATCCTCTGATGGGGACGGAAACTTCTTCATGATGGAGTAAGCACGAATCGCTACCGCATCAGTGTTAAATTAAATAATCCCCAAATGGGGACGGAAACTCTAATTCATCAAGAAGATACATATAATTGTAATAAGTATAAAGTTAAATTAAATAATCCCCTGATGGGGACGGAAATATACCACCAATAACTGCACGACCAATCAATTCAAATGCTTTGGTTAAATTAAATAATCCCCTGATGGGGACGGAAACGCCAGCGTCTAGGCCGACGATTTCGCGGTCAATGTTAGCCAAGTTAAATTAAATAATCCCCTGATGGGGACGGAAATTCGCTCATTTCTTTATAAAATTCAAATTTATTCATGATGAAATTAAATTAGATTAAATAATCCCCAGATGGGGACGGAAACACGCTATGGAGATATACGGATCACCTCAATTTTTTGCAACTGTTAAATTAAATAATCCCCTAATGGGGACGGAAACACTGTGCCATTATTTGAGCCAATCACTGTAGCATTTTCAGCATTGGTTAAATTAAATAATCCCCTGATGGGGACGGAAACACACCATCAGGACTTAACCTCATTGTTGCTACATCATATCCAGCTGTTAAATTAAATAATCCCCTAATGGGGACGGAAACAATCATGATAACTTTACTTTATCCTTTAAAAACTCATCGACTAATTAAATTAAATAATCCCCTGATGGGGACGGAAACAATGGTTGGATAGTGATACGTCCTTGATTTCTTGCCTATTAAATTAAATAATCCCCTGATGGGGTCGGTTATCTATCTCAAAAACTCATACAAGGATAAAAATATAGCCAGTATATTCTTTTTGTGAATGTACTGGCCTTTTTGTATAAATACCAAGGATTTTTTATTGGTTTTAATCACAAATGAATATATAATGAAGTTAATCGAATTTACATTCCTTAATTAAAGTTTGGAGGCGATGTGATGGGTAAATGGGATGCACTGGTAAAGGGTGCATTGCTTCATGATATCGGCAAAGTTGTGTATCGAGCTAATCAGGGAACCGATGCACATTCTAAGCGCGGCGCTGATTTCATTGATCCTTATTTTTTAGATAAGGATTTGAAGCAAAGTATTATACATTGTTTGAACTATCATCATGGGAAAGAGCTTAGTGCAGCTCAACTAAAAAATGATGATTATGCATACATTGTGTATGAAGCAGATAATATTGCTGCTGCTGTAGACCGTCGAGATCTTGATGAAGGTGATATATCTCCTACACAGAAATTTGATAAAGAGTTACCACTCCAATCAATCTTCCGTGTATTTGGTGGTAAAACTAGCACTCAACCCTTACAGTATTATTTGCGTGGCATTGATGTATCTGACCACTTTAATTATCCTGAAAGTGATAAAACGATATGTGCATCAAGTGATAAATATAAGGAACTATATGATGTATTAGTACAAAACTTTCAGCAACAATCAATAGATAAGATGTCCGTTAATGAGTTGTTGAGAATTTATGAAGATACTGTTTCCTATATGCCATCTAGTACGGCAACAAATCAGGCTAATGATATTTCTTTGTATATGCACTCAAAGATAACAGCTGCTGTGGCGCATAGTATGGTGCATTATTTTGAGGAGCAGGGAATTGCTGATTATAAAGAATACTGTTATCAGAATTCTAAAAAGTTCCATAACATGCTAGCTTTTAGACTTATATCTGGAGATATATCTGGTATCCAGAATTTTATTTATACGATTCCGTCTAAAGGTGCATTGAAATCATTGCGTGGTCGTTCATTCTATTTAGAAATTTTGATGGAACAAATTGTAGATGAGTTGTTAGATGCATTGCAGTTAACACGAGCAAACCTTATTTATAATGGTGGCGGTCATTTTTATATATTGGCTCCTAATACAACAAAAACTAGTACTGCTATTGAAACTATGGAGAAATCCATTAATGAATGGTTTTTAACAGTATTCGGTACTAAATTGTATTTAGCGCTTGGTTCCGCCATAGCAACAGCCGATGAGTTAATTCAATCGCAACGTACATTATTCCGTAAGGTGAGCCAATCTGTTGGTGAGGCTAAGTCTAAACGATATTCTGAACAGCACTTAGCAGATCTATTTAATCCCAATAGTACGTATAATACAGTTCTTCATGGTGAACGAGAATGTTCCATTTGCCACACATCAACAGCAACACTGTCTCCTTATGGTAAGGATACAGATGCGGAAGCCTGTCCAATTTGTAATGGTTTGTATCGTTTAGGGGAACAGATTGTTGATAGTCGAGATACGGTTTTTGTATTAGCTCGACCAAATAATAGTGATACTTGTGAAAGTATCCCAAAGGTTGAAGTATATGTTAACAACTGGAATGATGATGCAGATAATTTGAGACTCTATCTCTATGTAGTTACTGAATCATCACTACAAAAGTTTGAAACTGATCATGAGATTCTAAGAATCTACTCTAAGAATACAGCTAAAACTGGACATAATGTATTCAATCGTATCTGGTTAGCAGATTATGTAGCACGTAAGGACAATGGTCAAGTTTATGAGTTTGAAGAGCTAGCTACATCAAGTGGTTTAGGTGAGGACAAGGGGATTAAACGTCTTGGTGTATTACGAGCAGACGTAGATAACCTTGGAGCTGCTTTTATTGGGGGCTTTATTTCCGCGGGCTCTGATAAATTTAAATATGGTACATTATCACGCTATGCTGATTTATCTCGTGATTTAGCTATGTTCTTTAAGGTTGCTGTTAATAAGATGGCTCAAGGTGATGTACAAGGTTTTGGTACATCTGTTATGCCATTTACTATTTGGGCTAATAAACAAGTTACAACTAGAAAAATACACGTTATTTATTCTGGTGGTGATGATGTATTCCTTATTGGTGCATGGGATGAATTATTAGAATTAGCCATCGATATTCGTGAGAAATTAGCTGAAGTTACAGATAATAAAATCACTATGTCTGCTGGCTTAGCTTTATTCTCTCCTTCCTATCCAATTAGTCAAATGGCAATGATTACAGGCTTACTTGAAAGTGTAGCTAAAGATAATGACGGCAAAGATAGTATCGCTTTATTTGGATTTGAAACAAACTCAAACGGTGAAGAGCGTATATGCCGACATGTATATAAATGGGATGACCTCATTAATAATGTTATTGAAGATAAGCTCTATACACTTGATCAATTATTTGTTATGCCAGGCATTAATGAGGGGCAAGATTCAAAAATGAAATTAGGTAAAGGCCTAATTTATAAGTTGATGGAATTGTTACAAGGTATATTAAATGATAGAGCTTTAGGCAAACATATTAATGTGGCTCGTATACTCTATTTATTAGCTAGATTAGAACCTAAGAAAAATAATCCTACCTATGAATCATATAAAAACTTTGTTACAGCTATTCATAGATGGATTCAATCAGAAGAAGATTGCAAAGCATTATTAACAGCTTGCAACCTCATTGTTTACTATATGCGTGATACAAAGTGAGGAATAGTATATGATACAAGGTAAATTTAATTGGGATATAGATATTATCGCTAAGGCAGAAGAAACTATAGGGCGATTAAGATATAATCCAAAATGTAAAAAAACAGATGAAGTATTTGATGTAAAGTATGCTCAAGTACGTAAAATTTTATCTAGTGTAGTGGCAATTAAAAATAAACTGGGTGTAGAACAACGTAAAAGCAAATCCTTTGATAAGTTACCTGATAGTATAGCGATGGAAGTTCGCTTTTTAAAAACTACATTCTTATATCAAGCTGGTCGAGATAAAGATTATAAATACCCAGTAAAATCATTTATTGAAGATAGTCAATTGGTAGAGATGGTTGAATGCATTGGTACTGATGTTAAAAAGTTTGATATGTTCTGTAAATATGTCGAAGCATTAGTAGCTTTTTATAAATATAGAGCTGTCAGTGTTATAGCAGATACTAATGACACGTGGAACAAAAATAAACCATTTAATAATCAAAATCACAATCAATCAAATGGAAATCGTCGGTAGGAGGGGTATAATATGGAGAGCAATGATAAATTAAAATCCTTACGTGGTAAATTACTAATTACAGGTACTATAAAACTCGAAACTGGTATGCATATTGGGGCTAGTAATGATTTTGCTCCTATTGGATCCGTTGATACACCATTCATTCGTGATGTAGTTACTCAAGAGCCAATTATCCCTGGTAGTTCTATTAAAGGTAAATTGCGCACCTTACTAGCTAAAAGCCATTGTGACGATTATATAATGAATGATATTAAAGAGGATAAAGAGGAAATTAAACGATTATTTGGTTCTGTAAATCCTGTAAAGCCATCTCGTTTACAATTTTATGATTTATTTATCACAGACGAAACTCGTCAATTGTTTGCCAATATAGAGACAGATACTTATATGGGTGAAATCAAGTTTGAAAATACTATTAATCGTGTTGATGGTAGTGCTAACCCTCGTCAAATTGAACGTGTCCCTGCAGGTACTGCATTCACTTTTAAAGTTGCTTATAATATTGAAAGTGAAGATGAAGTAACTGAGGACATGAATATACTAAAAGCTGGTCTTGATTTATTAGGTATCGATTATCTCGGAGGCCATGGTTCTCGCGGTTATGGTCGTGTAAATATTTCTATTGATGATGTGAAATCAGTAGGTAATAGTGCTATTAATACGCAGGATTTATTAGATATATTAAGAAAGTAGGTTGTCACTATGAACTACTATCTATATCCACTGCGTTTTCTTACACCAGTGCATTTTGGGGATACCTCAGAGGGCGGTAGTTTAGAAACTATTTCCCTTACATTAAGCTCTGATGCACTATTTGGTGCATGCTGTCATGAAATTAGCAATGATACAGGTTTACTACAATCTTTTATCGACTCTGTAAAAGAACAGCATATTATACTATCTAGTTTGTTTCCGTACTGTATAGATAATGGTGAGTATCAATTATATGTTCCCTCACCTATTATGCAAATCGATTCAAAAGAGATGCCGATTACAAGTTTTGAAGAAACAAAGCGAGTAGCAACGGAACAAAAAAAGATAAAGAAAATTGAGTACATTCGAGCATCACAGCTGCAAAATTTTAGTCAATATATAGAGGCAGATACCGCACAAAAACATATGCCTATCTTTGGAACTAAGCAAGCTGTGACACAAGTAAATATGCGTGGAGAAAAGAGTCGACCATATTATGTGGGGAACTATCAATTCATGTCACATACAGGGCTATATATTATTGCTGGTTTTAGTGATGATTCTAGTCGTGATTTATTTGAAGCTATTCTTGAACTGCTAGGTCTTTCTGGGATTGGTGGCAAGCGTAGTGGCGGCTATGGGAAATTTGAATTGGCCGATGATCCAATTGAATTGGAATCTGAAGGTGTTTATGAAGATGATTCTGCTTTATATGCATTGCTTCATAATAAGCACGGAAAGATGATGTGTATTAGTGCTTGTGTTCCAACTAGTGATGAAGTGGCTACTTTAAAACAAGGTTCTTATAAATTACAAAAGCGTGGTGGCTTTGTAGGCTCTACTGGAAGTGAGACTCAAGTAAAACGTAATTCCTATTATGTTGTCAAAGAAGGCTCTGTTTGTTCAAAAGCGTTAGTAGGACAAATGCTTACTATTACAGGGGCTAGTTTGCCTCACCCTGTATATCGTAATGGTATGGGCTTATGGATTGGGGTGGATTATGAGTAATCGTATTGATCATGCACAATTATCACTCACTATTGTGAGCCCTACCAATATTGGTGGCTCTGAGACGCTAACAACTAAAGACTATATGTACAATTACGATGCCGGTGAAGTATATCTTCTTAATAACTATGAATGGTTTCGCTTTTTAGCTCGTCATAATAAATTAGCAGAGTTTGAAATATATATGCAGAATGAGATGGTAAGACCAAATGGTCGAACTATGTATGATTGGGCTAAAAATACTATTGGCTCATCTCAGTTAACAAAAGATGTATTAGGCCCTGCTATTGGCTCAATTATAAAATCATCGATATATAATGAAGGCCGTAAAAACTCATTAAATGATATTACACCTCAGATTCGTGGGGCAAATGGAGAAGTTTATATTCCTGGTAGCTCTATTAAAGGTGTTATTGATAGTGCTATTATTTCACATATGCTTCGTAATAATAAAGCATTTAGGAGTAATGTCCAAAGAGAGTTAAGAAAAGTTTTAGATGTATATAAAAGAAAGAATGCTGGAAGCCTTTTTAAAGATATATTTAAGATGGTTAATCAAGCTATTATTAAGCATATTCATGTCCTTACGAACAATGATGGAAAACCATTAAAAGGTATTTTGGCGAGTGCTTTCCGCGGTATTTCTGTTTCTGATGCTATGCCTATGAGTGCGATTCAAACAGAGGTATTAAAGAAAGAAGATTCTTGTGTTGATGAAGATGGAACTCATGAAATTTCAGTACATCGTGAGTGCATTTTACCAAATCAGAAGTTCTTCTTTACATTGACTCTTGATACGGCAATAACAAAGGGAATCGGGATTACTAGTGTCGATCAAGTATTAGAAATCTTACAAGAGGATTTTGATGCTACTCATGAGTTATTATCTTCTAAATTTAAGAAAGTTAGTCCGTCTATCTTTAAAGCTTTAGAACCAGCTAATGCCTATATTGGCAGTAATACTGGATTTGTTCAAAAGACTATTATTATGGCTGCTTTCACGGATAATGAAGAAACAGGAATTGATATTATTAGAGCTATTTTAGATGTTAAATTCCAAAAGGCTAAGCATGCTAACAAGGATCATTTTATGGCACCTCGTGCAATCAAATTAGTAAAGTGGAATGGTCATTATTATGAGATGGGGGGCATTCATATTGGCAGATAATGTAGAAATTATGGCCATAGAGTTAGAAATAAAAGCAGATCCATCGATTAAAATTGTACAGTCCATAGGCAGCGTATTGCACGGTGTGTTAATGGAGTTAGTAGGGACAGAATACGCAGGTCAGTTACATGAAACAGGCCTGCGTCCTTATAGTCAATATATCTATTTTGATAAAGAGAAAGGACAATATATTTGGCGTCTTTCTGCTGTAACAGCAGAGGCAGTTGAGCGTATATTGCGACCAGCACTAGATATGTCTGAAAAGATTTTTTTGAAACAAAAAAGAGGGCATATTTATATTCAAGATAGAACTATCTTAGAGGAAACTTCCTATGAAGCTTTAATGGCTAAGTTCTGGAGTGGTGAATCAGAATATACGCAAGCGAAATTGCGGTGCGTGACCACTACAAGCTTTAAGGTAGACCAACAGTATACGATTTTCCCTGAAGCGTTCCGTATTTATCGGTACTTGCTACGTCAATGGAACCAATTTACAACGTTTGAAATGATGGACTCTGATGATTTATTAGCTGCTCTTGAATCAGCAACTTTTATTCGCGACTATAATTTGCGTATGGGCATGTATGGATTAGAAGGGGTTAAAATTCGTGGCTTCCGTGGAGAGATTGTTATGCAATTTAAGCGGAACCTAGTGATGCAACGTATCCTATCTTTATTAACCTACTACAGCCAATTCACAGGGCTCGGTATTAAGACTGCATTAGGTATGGGTGGCGTACAAAGTGAGGTAGTACAATGAGAATTCTTTATACCCCTGTAGGGGATACAGATCCTATTCGCGGGTGCTATGATGGGGGCATGCTTCATATTGTGAGGCATTATAATCCTGATATAGCAATTCTAGTATTGAGTAAGGATATGGAGAAAAAGGAAGCTGCTAATCATAGATTTACCAAAGCTTTAAAACATGTAAAAGCTGACTTAAATATTACGCTCATACATACAGGTCTTGAAGACGTACACCGTATCGACACTTTACAACCGTTTGTTGACCATTTCTATGAAATGCTTTCAAACTACCCTGATGCAGAGATATTAATTAACTTAAGCTCTGGAACACCTCAAATGAAGTTGATTATGTCTTTTCTTAGTGTAGAACATGATGCGGTACGAGGCATTCAAGTTGATAGTCCTCAACGTGGTTCTAATCGCTCTGAGCCTGCCGTAAACGATGACGAAAATATTGAAATTGTTATTGAAAATAACTTTGATGATCAAGACGACAGTGAAAACCGATGCCATGAGCCTCAAATGGGATATATTAAACGGAATAATATTAAGCAATCCCTTCATACTCTTATCGCTAGCTATAAATATAAAGAGGCTATAAGCGCTTATCATAGCTATAAAAGAACCTTTGAAGCAGGTGTTGCTAATGATGTATTACCATTATTAGAACATGCTCAACTACGTTTGGGCTTAGATTATGATGGTGCTTTACAAAAGTCTCGTAAAGTGGGATCTATATCCTTGTCCTCTTTATTTGCTGATAAGGAAGTGCGCAAATTACATGAGTTTTTAATGCTTATGGAAGTGCGGTTAAAACAAGGGCAAATTGAGGACTTTATTTTAAAAACCACTCCATTTATGTATGAGTTAATGCGTTATTATTTTACTAAAGAGCTCCATGTAAACTGGCGTCAAATTGAGAAAAAAACATCCAAGGGAATACGCCTTGATATGGTAGCATTTGAAAAGCAATATCCTAAACTATATAAATCATGGAAGGCTAACACTCATACTCCTTTTCTACAAGAACTTCAGCTATCCTTTTATCACATGTTACATATGCTAGAAGAGCAGGATATAGTTGATTGCTTATTATTGAAGCAGTTAAAAGAGATACGTAGAATTGAGCAAAAAATTCGTAATAAAATGGCTCATGAGGTTGTTGTCTTTACTGAACAAGATATTTGTAAGGCTGCTGAAATTCAATCATTACAATCTTTCTTACATCAGATTAAAGGAGTATTCTTTATTATTACTGGACAAGCAAAACAGAATAAACTTATATATGATGTTATTAATCAATATGTGTTAGAACAAATACAATAGATATACTAGCGTAAAGGAGGCGATATTATGTCATCCTTATATGTTACAGAAGCAGGTTCATTTATTAAACGACAAGGCGGTCATGTTGTAGTAGGCCGTAATAATGAAATTCTATTTGAAGTTCCATTAGAACGTATTGAAGATATTACAGTTTTTGATACAGTATCTATATCTAGTTCACTCATTACTGATTTTATTGAACGTGGTGTACCTATAACTTGGTTATCTGGATATGGTAAGTATTTTGGTACCTTAATTAATACAAATACTATTGATATTAATAAACACAAGAAACAATTTGATTTATTAGATAATCATGAGTTTAGACTGGCAATGTCACGTAAAATTATTCGTGCAAAGGTTCGTAATCAGCTAACTATATTGCGTCGGTATGCTCGTAATTTAGATGTAGACATAAATATAGATACACAGATTGATAATATTAAATCCGTTCGTAGTCACATTGGTGAATGTGTTCGTATTTCTGAACTCATGGGTTATGAAGGTATAATTAGTCGATTGTACTTTGAGGCTCTCGGAAAAATTGTTCCGCCTACATTTTCTTTTACTAAGCGATCTAAACAACCTCCGCGAGATGAATTTAACGCCCTGCTAGGCTTAGGATACAGCATGCTATTTAATGAAATTCTAGCAGGTTTAATTAATGCGGGCTTACATCCTTTTGTTGGTGTTATGCATAGCCTTGGCAAGGGGCACCCTGCACTTGCATCAGATTTGATCGAGGAATGGAGAGCTCCTATTATAGATTCTTTAGTTCTTTCTATGGTGAGTCGTAACATGGTGGGCCTATCTGATTTTGATAACTCAGATAAAGGTTGTTATATGACTCCAGAAGGTAGAAAAGGACTTTTGACCGCGTATAATAAGAAAATTCGTTCTGAAAATCAATATATTGAGGATCGTAAAAGTTATAGGGAATCAATCTATAAGCAGTGTAAGCAATTTGCTAGTGCCATTATGCACGAAGACGTAGATTTGTATACACCTTTGGAGATTCACTGATATGAAAAAGTTTATAGTATTAGTCATTTATGATGTAGTAGATAATAAAACGCGTAATCATTTAGTAAAATGTTTAGAGCGTTATGGCGTACGTGTTCAAAAATCAGCATTTGAGGCACTACTAAATAGAAAGCAATATGATGCTATGATGCGACGTGCCAGTCGAATTATCAATCCCGTAGAAGATTCCCTACATGTATATATACTTGACGATATAATTAATATCTATACATGGGGAATTGGAGAACGAAAAGAGCAAGATTGTATTATATTGTAATGAAAATTAATGTATTTATTAGAGATGTTATTTACTGAGCAATGGTAGAATTATCTGTTTTAATTAAGTATCTATCTTTAATTTGATATCCTTGATAATTCTACTATTGCAATTTTTTTGTTTATTTATGCTATAATATATTTAGATTATAACCTTGTGAAATAAAATCTCCGCCGTTGTGATAATGGTGCGGTTTATAGGTGTTATTTTAGCGTGCTAAAGTACTGTTTGAGGTCGATTTATAATCTCCGCCGTTAATGGTGATTTATGGCTAGATAACATCGGTTGTTTCAGATACAGAGTTAAATTAAATAATCCCCTGATGGGGACGGAAACAAAATATTTAAATATGTTTGTCAATGAGTATCAACCATTGAGTTAAATTAAATAATCCCCTGATGGGGACGGAAACTTAGACCATATCCATAAACGTTCCCCAATAACCGACATACTGTTAAATTAAATAATCCCCTGATGGGGACGGAAACTAGCTACCATCACGAATAATTTCTATAGATTGCTTTATTGTATAGTTAAATTAAATAATCCCCTGATGGGGACGGAAACCATCAATCTATATGAAAAAGGATGAGAAAATTCTGTTTGATTAAGTTAAATTAAATAATCCCCTGATGGGGACGGAAACTGTAATTTTTGAGCGTTTTTAATGATGTTTTGTAATTCAAATTGTTAAATTAAATAATCCCCTGATGGGGACGGAAACTGGAAACAACTTCCCAAGGCAACGCAAGAATACCCTCTCGGGTTAAATTAAATAATCCCCTGATGGGGACGGAAACTGCATCCTTAGCTTCTTGAACATAATCGGAGCCTTTGCCTGTCTGTTAAATTAAATAATCCCCTGATGGGGACGGAAACCGTTTCGATGTAGTTTCTTGGTAGGTTTTGGACCTGTATCAGGTTAAATTAAATAATCCCCTGATGGGGACGGAAACATAACATAACTCATCAAGATAATATAATAAATCAAGATACCTAGTTAAATTAAATAATCCCCTGATGGGGACGGAAACTAAAGTACTAAATTGCTGTCAGAGTCTAAAATTGTAAATCGTTAAATTAAATAATCCCCTGATGGGGACGGAAACCTGTAGAATTTCATATATTGTTTCGTATGGGTGTTCATAATTAGTTAAATTAAATAATCCCCTGATGGGGACGGAAACCCGTCAACCCCTACCGCATCATCGGTCACCGAGTTGGTGCCGGTTAAATTAAATAATCCCCTGATGGGGACGGAAACGATTGAAAGGCGGTAAAATTGCCGTATTCTATAATAAATTGGGTTAAATTAAATAATCCCCTGATGGGGACGGAAACGCTAATACGTTAACTGCTAATGCAGAAATTGCTAATGTTGTTGCTAGTTAAATTAAATAATCTCCTGATGGGGACGGAAACTTGTTAAACTCAACGGGCATTTTTAGAGTCAAAACGCCGTCTTGTTAAATTAAATAATCCCCAGATGGGGACGGAAACTATTCAATTGTGTTGGTAGGATCCAGTTCAATTGCTTTTCGTAGTTAAATTAAATAATCCCCTAATGGGGACAGAAACTATTTAGCTTTATTAAAATTATTAGGGTTGCTATAAGGCTTTATTTGAATATAAGGATAAGGATTCCTAGAAATATAATTTTCCAAAATTTATTCTATATTTTTTCTGAGCCTTTCCTACGGCTTATTTATGATGTAATTCACAATAAAAAAGTAGCATTACTATAAGTAATGCTACTTTTAGTCTGATATTGAATTTATTCTGATAAATATTTTATTACTTTAATTTCGTTAGATATGCATTTAGCATATCTAACCGTTCAGTAAATAATGTTTTCATAATAGTCAGACGTTCTTCCGTAATATTTGAATTTTTTGCATATATGGAATCCATCAATTCCATTGCTGTTTTAGACAATGACTGCGGAATTGTTAGTGGTGTTGTTACATACTTTATTTGCTTATCATGTTTCGATTTAAATGGTAATGATGGGTACGTATGGAATGGTCTATGTGGATTAATCGTCATTTCGTTGTACCATAAGGTATTACCGTTATCGAAGATAGGTGCCATGCCAAGGCATTCAAGTGTTGTAGAATTCCGTAAAAATCCAAAGTTACCATAATGACGGTCGTCATTTAGTGTTAGATAGTCTAAAGCAAGCGTTGCATCTAAATGGACTTTCACATTTGGAATTGAAAACTGTGCACACTGATCTAAGAACGCTTGGTATTTATTATCGCGTCTTTTAAGTGGCGCTGCTATGTGCCAGGCAGGGATGTATTCAATGTCTCCGCTCGTAAATAGTGGGCAAGATGACACGATTTCACCAGATGCGATTGTTTCTAATTCATATGGTACATGGTGAAAGTTTAGTTCTTTGCATAATTTTGACACAAATACTTCATTAAATGGTTGTTGATTGAGGAAGTTTCCAGCTTTTAATAGGCGAATACCTTTTTTTTGTTGCACCCACATCTGACGAAGAGAACCGTTTACAGATGAATTCGGTGTAATTAAATCGATATCGATATCATCAGAATCAGATAAGAATAAAGGCGTGTCAATTATAGGATGGTCATAAAAATTGATAGTATCCCAATCTAAATTAGAGTGTATTGGTTTCATCCAATAGTGGTCAGATAGATTAAGTTGATATGATTTTAATGAAAATTCTAATGCATCTGATGCGTGATAGGCCATGACTATTAGCAAAACAAAACGCCCCCTTCACAGCAACCATCTAAGGTTGCTCATGAAGGGGGCGTTTTGCATTGTAGTAAGAAAGTTAGTAAACATTTAGACGGAATCTAAATGTGTATATATAAGGCCATACAGCTTACGATAAGAGGGGGAAGTAGCATCCTATTGGAGTAGTATTGCATAAAAAGGGGAAATATATTAGGATGCATCTCTCATAGATATGCAAGGGATATACAGGGGAGATATCTATGGTTGTACAACTATATGGCCGTATATAACGGTATGTAATATAAATTAGAATTTGTGCGTGAATCCAGCGTTTACGCCCCAGTCAGCTTGGTAATCACCAGATAGACCGGTAGTAACGTCTGCATATACGCTGTTGTTTGTATTGAAACCATAACGGCCGCCGAATGCGAGTTCAGTCCAAGTACCTTTGAGGTCTTGTTCTGTCAATTTTACGGCATTACCGCTAGCATAGGTAGTTTTCACATTGCCTGTGAAAGCATGACCTGCAGCAAAGCGTGTATATAGGTTACCATTGCCAAATTGTTTGCCTACTTCGAGGCCTAGTTTGCCAGATGTGCTATTTACACCAGCTTGGTTAACGGATACATTGTCTGCTGTAAAGCCACGACCACCGAAGTGTGTATAGTTTAATTGTGCTTGTGGTTCTACATAGAAACCATTAGCAGATTTTATAGTTTTGCCGTAGCGAACGCCGATGCTATACGCATTAGATTTTACATCGCCAGATTTAGCTTGGCCGATTTCATTACGCGCTGTAAATTCATTAGAGATACGACCTACTTGAGATTCTACATGTACGTACTGATCCTTACCAAGGTCTTTCAATCCATAAGCGCCAACAGCATAGGATTTTACCTTGCCAGAACCATTGAATACATAATCTTCAGAACCACGTAGGTAAGAAACTTGACCGCCTACGGTCCAGTCACGGCTAGTTTTAGTATCATAGCCACCTTGGATGCTTGTGTAATCAGTAGCTGTATTGATACCGTCATTAGCATAATTATATCGACCGCCACCAATACGAGCCCAAATACCTGTTGGGGAACCTTGTTGTAATTGGTTAGCACGATTCATATCGCTCGTCATTGTACGCCATGCGTTGATATTACCAACTACAGCAGAACGAATGCCGCGCATTTGTGGTGTATCATAAGCGCCAGGCGTTACTACAGGACTTGGTGTTACAGGAGTAGGTGCTGGAGTAACAGGCGTAACCGGAGTTACAGGAGTAGGAGCCGGAGTAACAGGTGTCACAGGGGTAGGTGCTGGAGTAACAGGAGTTACAGGTGTTACAGGTGTCACAGGGCTAGGTGTTGGCGTTACCGGAGTAACAGGAGAAGGTGTTGGCGTAATCGGAGTAACAGGGCTAGGAGCCGGAGTAACTGGAGTTACAGGGGTAGGTGTTGGAGTAGGAGCCGCATAGGAACCTTGACCATTACCGCTTTGCCATGTAATAGCACCTTCTTTTTGATCTGTAGTTAACGCTTTTTGGAAGCTTGACACGATGCCATTAGAAGCGATGGATACAGTACCAGAAAGGTTTCTTTCACCATTCATATAATTTTCGTAATAGAATTTATGCGCCAAGTTATCTAGAATCTTGTTTACATTGCTTTCAGAGGACGTATCAAGATGATCGCCTGTTACATAGCCATGTACACCAGACCCTGTTGTAGCGGATTTTACGATGAAGTTACCGCCTTCGATGTCAGATGCATCAAGGCCTGTTTTTTGAGCGGCTGGTTTAGTGAAGTTCAAACCAGTACCAGCGCTCATATCGTAAATGACATTGATGTGTCCGTCTAAATTATTAACGTGGATGTCGCTACGAGAATCTTGGGAAATACGGCTGAATCCTTCACGTGTACGCGTGCCTTTGAGTGTATTGATACTGCTGCGCGCTTCGTTGCCTTTAATTTGGAATGCCTCCAAGCCACCCATGTTATCATGGCTCCACATGCCACCATCAAAGGTCATGTTGATTTCGCCACCCTTATCCTCTAATGTGTTCACCGCCTTGCCGGTAAATTGGTTAGGGCTATTGTGCGCACGGCCGAGGCCAATATTAATCACGGATGGTTGCTGTTGTTGGTATGGAGGCATCGTTTTATCAGATACAAGTATATTACCTTGCATATTAAATACTTTATGTTTTACAGTACCTGAATCATCGATACCAAGATTAATTTTACTGTTATAGGCAAATGCTAGTGGATAGGGTGCGTCCCATGGGGCGGTATTTACATTCATAACACCACCATCGACTTGAATGGAACTGTTATCTAGCATGCCTGTAATGAAAGCTGGTTGGCGGTGACGCTTAGGCAATTGGTTTTGATCAGGCGTATCCAAGGAGGCAATAGTCACTTGACCACCGTTTGATGCAATGACACCTGTTGCCGTCGTATTGCCAGTGCTTTCAAATTTACTTTCAGAACCTACTGCAAACACATTGCCATTAGAACCAAGGCCTGCTGCCGCCCACGTGCTAGGGAGGGCCACTGTAGATGATAACATAGTCATCATTACAGCGGACAATAACATCTTATTTCTCGCTCTCATTCTCTTACACCTCAACTATATTACTTAATTTGTAATTTATTTTTATATTGTGAAAGACTCTTCATAAATGAATATATATCTATCTGTTGATTTAATACTCTCTTATATAATGAAAGATAGATATATACTCGCTTTATAAAGACTTTGTGTCAGACACATTTAAATTATATTTAAAATAATATAACATTTTTCGTGAATTGTAAATGAATTTTCACAATTTTATTTTAAAAATATTTAAATTATTAATAGATGAGTTACATATTAGGGGCAGTGAATACGATGTATGGTATTCTTTACAAATCTAGTGAGCATGGGTATTATTGTATGTATAGCACGATTTCTAGTAACAGGTTAGTTGTAGCATAGAAAGGAGCCTTCATGAAAGTCACTTGTTCCTGGCCCACAACACCACTGTATCAGGCGTATCATGATTATGAATGGGGGCGTCCTATTCATGATGACCAACATCAATTTGAACATTTATGTTTGGAGAGCCTACAATGCGGTCTGAGTTGGCTCACGATTTTAAATAAACGAGACGTTATACGTCAGTGTTTTGAACATTTTAATGTTGATGCGGTGGCTCAATATACGGAAACAGATATAGAGCGCATTATGAGTACAGACGGTATGTTAAAGTCTCGTAAGAAAATCGAAGCCATCATCAATAATGCACAGGCGTTCCAACGCATTCAAGACGAATTTGGATCCTTTTGCGAATATATATGGGCTTTCACCAATCATAAGACTCTTATTTATGAAGGCCATTCTGAGGGAAGGGTGCCTGCTAAAAATGAATTATCTACGCGCATTAGCAAAGATCTTAAAAAACGAGGGTTCAAATTTGTAGGACCTGTGACCATCTATTCCCATTTACAAGCTAGTGGTCTCATCAACAATCACGGCAAGGATTGCCCTTGTTTTAATGAAATCAATGAGGCCAATCCTGTGGTTTATATGACAATAGATGATTAATATAAATAGAACCGTATCTACTGAAACATAGATACGGTTTTTTTGTGATATTTTATATTGATTGTTATCGATATAGTTGATATACTACTTTCATAATAACTTTCATACGTAAGGGAAAGGATAAGAAGATGATTGGTTTAGGTACGGTTATCAACATGGGGCTCATTATCGGTGGTAGTATTATTGGGCTCACGTGCGGCCGATTTATGAAGGACAATTTAAAACAAACCCTTATGGTAGTATGTGGTATCATCGTGCTGTTACTAGGGATGAGCGGAGCCATGCAATTTATGCTGGTTATCGTTAATGGTTCCTTGCAAACTACTGGACCTTTGTTGATGATTATCAGCATGGTAGTTGGTGCTGTGATTGGTGAAATCATTGATTTAGACCGATGGATTACGGTCTTTGGTGACTGGGTGAAAGATAAAACCGGTAATACAGGGGACCCTAAGTTTACGCAAGCGTTTATCACTGCATCACTTACGTTTACGGTTGGTGCGATGGGCGTGCTCGGTTCAATTCAAGATGGATTGACAGGAGATTACCAAACCTTGCTACTCAAAGGAATTCTTGATGGTGTTATCGTTATGGTTATGACCTCATCCATGGGGAAGGGCGCATTGTTTTCCTTCATTCCTGTAGGTATCACGCAGTGGTTGATCACGGCCTTAGCGCATGTTGCGGCGCCACTTATGACACAGCAGGCTATCGACAATTTATCCTATGTAGGATCCATCTTAATTTTCTGTGTAGGCATTAATATTATTTGGCCTAATAAGATTCGTTTAGCTAATTTATTACCTGCTATTTTTATCGCTATGGGCCTTACGTTTTTAATTTAAATTTAAATTTTAAGAACCCTCTTTACATTATGTGTAAAGAGGGTTACTATATTCTCAATATAATTTTCTTGTAGTTAAAATGGTTTCCCCTAGAAACGCATGTTATCGCGGTCTAGCGGATACAAAAGGGCCTTTCTTCGCCGAACGGTTCTAGAAACCAGAAAGGACATGATGAGCGAACAAGTTTCTGTTTCAAAATCTAATATTCGTGGTGCATTTGGTGCATTTTTTATTCCTGGTATGTACACCGCCTTATGGGCCGGATTTGTGCCATATTTAAAAGCGAAACTAAGCATCGGTGAGGATGTATTAGGTTCCATGATTTTGTTGCTCGGTGTAGGTTCTTGTTTATCCATGGCTATAGCTGGTAAACTTGTAGAAAGCTTTGGCTGTAAGCGAGTCGTTTTATTAGCTAGTTTTATCGGCATGTTGTCTCTGGCTATTGTTACCATGTGTTCTACAATTGTGACAACCACAATAGCATTATTTTTCTTTGGCATTGGCGTAGGCCTTAGTGGTGCTTCTGCCAACTTACAAGCTATTTTAACGGAAAAGGTAAGTAAAAAGCATTTAATGGGTGCTTATCACGGTGGGTGGAGCTTAGGTGGCTTTGCAGGTGCCGGTGTATTGCTTGTTCTCTTAAAAATCTTATCTTTACCTGTTAATGAAAGTATTTGGGGCCTTCTCATCATACTCTTTATTGCGATGATTGCGATTAGTCAATTTATGTTAACCTTTGGTCGTGATCCAAATGCAAAGGTTATGAAGAAGTCTAAAAGTCCGTTATCATTCCATCCAATTGCTATTATCTTTGGTCTCTTATCCTTTGTATCCTATTTGGTAGAAGGTGCCGTAGGGGACTGGAGTGCGCTTTACTTATTTGAAGATAAAGGCATTGTTATTCAAGAAGCTGTAATGGGCGTTATGCTGTTTAATGGGACTATGTGTATTGGTCGCCTTCTTGGTAATACAATTGGTAAACATGTAACATCTAAGCAAGTTGTTGTAGGTGGTTACTTACTTGGTGCTATTGCTATGGCCCTCATCGTATTCTTACCTGGACATGCTTCCATGTATACTTACTTATTATTAGGTATTTCCTTAGCCATGGTTGTACCGAATCTATTCTCCGCTATGGGGGAACAAAATGTTATTCCAATGACACAAGCGGTGGCAACATCTACTATGCTTGGCTATATGGGCATTTTGATGGGGCCTGCATTAATTGGTTTCATCGCTCATGGTACAAGCCTTACCATTGCATTCATCGTATTGACTGCATTGCTAGTTATCAGTGCTGGTATCGGCAAATATGCATATCACTTAATGAGTAAAGATTGTGGATTAGAAGAATAGTCTAGTGAGCATAAAAAAGAAGAGGGGCTACGATTCGTGTGAATCGTAGCCCCTCTTGGTATGTTAGTAACCGATTAACGGTCGCCGTTGAAGATGGAGTTTTTAACAAGAACGTAGTCTACCTTGCGGATCGCTTGTAGAGTAGTACCACCAGCGTAGGAGATAGCGGATTGCAAATCTTGTTCCATTTCGATTAATGTATCGAAGATAGAGCCTTTGGAAGGAATGAAGATTTTTTTGCCTTCTACGTTTTTACGTTCCCCTTTTTGGAATTCGGAAGCGGAACCAAAGTATTCTTTTACAGCTTTGCCGTCAACGATTTTTTCTTCCCCTGGGGATTCTTGGTGCCCAGCAAATAGGGAACCAATCATGACCATAGTAGCACCAAAGCGAATGGATTTAGCAATATCGCCATGATCGCGGATACCGCCGTCAGCGATGATAGGTTTTGTAGCTGCTTTTGCACACCAACGTACAGCAGCTAGTTGCCAACCGCCAGTACCGAAGCCAGTTTTTAATTTTGTGATACAAACCTTACCAGGTCCAATGCCTACTTTTGTAGCATCAGCGCCAGCGTTTTCAAGTTCACGAACGGCTTCAGGAGTACCTACGTTACCAGCGATAACGAATGTTGTTGGTAAATTCTTTTTAATGTATTGAATCATGTCGATAACAGCATTAGAATGACCATGTGCGATATCGATTGTGATATAATCAGGGATAAGGTTAGCTTTTGCTAATTCATCAACTAATGCAAATTCTTCTTCCTTTACGCCAATGGAAATAGAAGAATATAAGTTTTTTTCTTGCATGCGTTTTACAAAGTCGAGACGGCGTTCAGGTTGGAAACGATGCATGATATAGAAATAGCCTTTTTCTGCTAGTTTTTCAGCTAACTCTTCATCAATGATAGTTTGCATGTTTGCAGGAACTACAGGCAATTTAAATGTACGATTACCTAGTTTAACATGAGTATCACATTCGCTACGGCTGTTTACGATACATTTATTAGGAATCAGTTGTACGTCTTCATAATCGAAGATGTTAGTTGTATTAATCATAGTTTCTATATCTCCTTTGAGGTATAATAAATTGAACCTGTACCATTATACTGAATTTGTTTTCAATTTTCAATACATTCCGAATATTAAAAACACTCATATAGTTATTATACAATTTTATAGGTAGCTTGTCTGTACATTTTCTCTATGTTCAGCCCATTATATAAACATTATATTAATAGGAGGTTATTTTAATGGAACATTCTAAGACACGCATGATAGCAGAAGCCGGTGTAGCTATCGCTATTGCACAAGTATTATCATTTATTACTCTTTTTCATATGCCACAAGGCGGTTCCATTAAGGCCGCGTCCATGGTACCTCTCATGATTTTTGCATATCGCTGGGGTGGTGCACGCGGTATTTTGGCTGGCGTTGTATATGGCATACTTCATTTCTTGCTCGGTTTTAAATCATCTATCCATTATCTCAGCATCATCCTAGACTATCTTGTTGCTTACGGTGTTATTGGTGTGTGCGGGTATTTCAAGGACAATATGACAGGTCTTGTTAGCGGATCTATTGTTGCTATTGCGCTTCGTTGGTTTGTGTCCGTAACAAGTGGTGCTGTTGTATTTGCTAGTTATGCACCGCAAGGTCAAAATCCATGGATCTACTCTATGATTTATAATGCATCTTATATGGTGCCGGATGGAATTCTTAATATTGTTGTGTTGTTGTTTATTTACCAAGGGGTAAAAAGAGGGTTGAAACGCGGTGCTTAATTTAGGCGTAATTATTTTGGCTGGTGGCCTAAGTTCACGCATGGGATATCCTAAGGCTTTATTGCCTTGGACGAATGGTGAAAGCCTCATTTCTCATGCGCTGCGCAATGCATTAGAACATGATGCTAATGACATTCTCATTTCTATCGGTGACGATGAAAGTCTAGGCCAAGCTATTCAGGCTAACATTATCGACACATTGTCGAATAAAGAGAAAGAAAAAGTTTCTATCGTTCGGGATTGTGTTCCTCGAAGTGGTCCGTTAGGCGGATTATATAGCACATTAGCCGTAGGCAAGAGTCATGCTTATGCGGTGTTAGCTGTAGATATGCCGTTTATGGATTTTAATTTATATTATGATTGGCTCTACCAAGTAGAGGGCGATGACTGGCGTGTTATTGTGCCTGTTGGTGAAAGTGGACGCTATGAGCCTATGGCGGGGATATATAAGCCATCCATTGCTCCATTATTGCAAACCACTTTAGCAGGAGAGGATGTATCTTTGCAGCATGCATTAGATATTGTAGGACCTGTGGTAACCATTGATGCAGGTGATTACGGTCATCATTTACGCAATGTGAATCATATAGAGGATTATAAGTGGGCCCGCGCAGAGGCTGTTAATGCGAATCGTCATGTTCCACTTATCAGCGTAGTTGCTGAAAAACGTAAGACTGGTAAAACTACGGTGGTAACGCGACTAATTAAGGAATTAGAACAAATTGGTTTCTCTGTAGGCGTTGTAAAAAGCGATAAACATGGCTTTCACATGGATTATGAAGGAACTGATACGAATCTTGCTATGAAAGCAGGCGCTACGGCCGTAGCCATTGCAGGCCCCACGGAAACGGCCATACGAATTCGCACCGAAAAGCAATCTAATCTGTACGATTTGGTACAGCAATTACCTGTAGATATTGCTATACTAGAAACGAGATCTCAAGGGATATTTCCGATTGTAGAGGTAACCAGAGAGGGGTATACAGAATCACTTATATCTAGTGATATAGAACGCGTAGGGACCATAGAGGTTACTGAATTAGATCAATGTTTACCAGCGTTGGTATGTCGAATACAAAGTATAATGAGGAATTTAGATGATAGCCGTTACTGTTGATGAAGCGCTTCATTTGTGGAATGAGGCTTTACGAGAACAACATCATAGCATTGAATCCATTGCCGTTGGCGACGCAAAAGGATGTGTGTTGGCCGAAGATGTTTTGGCACCTACCGATGTGCCCGCTTTTCATAAATCCGCAATGGATGGGTATGCCTTAGCATATGATCCTAATTGTGATACCTATATTGTCGATGGTATCATCGGCGCTGGTGTCGTATGGGATAAGCCTGTAACGACTGGTCATGCCGTACGTATCATGACAGGTGCTCCTGTACCAAGTACTTGTGATACAGTTATCATGCAAGAACAGGTGAAAGGTACTGGCGAAGTAGGGGCTACAATTACTTTACAAGGTACGCAACAAAAGGGTAGCCATATTATCCCTCGTGGTGAAGAATGTTCCGCAGGGACCGTTGTTATACCAAAGGGCACAGAAATAACCTCTACGGTGCAGACAATTTTGATCGGCCTTGGTTGCATCGATGTGTCTGTGTATGCGATGCCACGTATACTGGTTCTTACATCAGGCTATGAAGTTATCGAGCCGGGCGAACCCTTAACTGCAGGAAAAATTTACAATTCAAATCGCATGATGATTTGTAGTTTACTTGCTGATTTAGGTTTTCGACGCGTTACCCATTATCATGTGAGCGATGCACCGGATAGACTAGACGCAGAAATTGAACGCGTCCTTGAACTCAGTGAACAAGCAGATATTATCATCAGCTCAGGCGGAGTATCTGTAGGTATGTTTGATACAATGCCTCTTATATATGAAAAGTTAGGAGCTAAAACCTTATACGGTCGTATCCAAATGCGTCCCGGTGCAGCCTCCTATGGGGCCGTTACGCCTAAAGGTCAACTTATCTTTGGATTATCGGGTAATCCCGGTGCAGCCTTTAATGGTTGGCACCTATTAGTGGTTCCTACCTTGCGTAGATATAAAGGTGTTAAAAATTGGTCCACCCCAGTACTTAATTGTGTAATGGATTGTGATCTATCTAAACGTAATGCCTTTGATCGCTACGTGCAAGGCAAGGTCATATTTGGTGATGGACAACCTCGTTTTGTGGCAAATCGTCACTTTAACAGTAGCAGCATGCTTGGATTATATACCGTTAATGCCTTAGCCTGCATTCCTCAAGGCGTACATGAGGTACATGAAGGGGATATATTTAAGGTATATTTGCTAGGCCTCTTACCAACAATATAATAAATTGCAAGGGACTCATGTATGAGTCCCTTTTTAAATTAGTACAGGCCTGTACTAATTCTGGGACCATATGGATAGGCTCATTGAAAATAGAACAGGCGTGTACTAATTCTAGGACTGCATGTATAGGCTCATCGCGAATAGAACAGGCCTGTACTAATTCTAGGACCCTATGTATAGGATCGCTGCGAATAGAACAGGCCTGTACTAATTCTGAAACTATATGTATGGGCATGCTGCGAATACTACAGGCCTGTACTAATTTGTGGAACAGTATGTATCGGAATAGATATTAAAAGATATTATTGACCACAGTTAAATAAATATATGATAATGAAAACATCTCATAAGTTAGAAGAGATGCTTTTTGCATATGGAGCGGTTAAGATGCTATGGATTATTTCGATTATACCTATAAGCACAATTATATAGAGTTTAGCAGCAGTATATATAAGGTTGGTACTTATACTTACAATTGGCACGGGGGAACAGAGATTTTTATTCTCTTAAAGGGTCGTGTTGAGATGAGTTGTAATGATAAGGTTTTTACGATGGAACCTCTTGATGTTGTTATTATTTCTCCTCAAGTGGGTCATTCAACACTCGCTCTTGAAGAGGATGTGGTTGCCTTTGTTATTCAAGTAGGTAATGAATTTTATCAACAGTATGATTCGGATTTTGGCATGTATGAGTTTGTTATTCGTTCGGACGCGAGTACACGTCGTAATGAATTTTTTACGACATTACGCCATCATGCGGCCATGACGATGTTGTTAATGAATAAAGGTGAAAACTCAATTCATCGTATGTGGATAGAGCATCATTACTTGGCTTTAGCGGGAGATGTATTTAGAGAATTTGATCCAGTCAAAAAAATTCATGAAAATGCAAGACCTGGTGATATTAAACCGGCTACCTTTGATAAAATGATTGAGTATATCGACGAACATTACCAACAAAAGTTAGAACTAGAAGATATTGCGAGAATAGGTGGCTATAATGTGGCCTATACATCACAATTCTTTAAACGGCAAATGGGCATTTCTTTTGTGGACTATGTATTGCGGTTGAGACTGCGAGATGCTACGACACAATTAACTAGTACGGATGAGGCTGTTGCAAGGATTGCAAGTAGTTGTGGATTTGCAGATATCAAGGCCTTTAATGTAGCTTTCAAAAAACATTTTCATATGACGCCAACAGAATATCGTAAGCAAGTGAAAGAAATTGGACGTAAAACAATGGTACAAAATTCGAAGGAAATTATTTCGGTTGAAAATCAAGATGTACTAGACCTATTACAATCCTTCTTGTCTTATGAAGATGATGCTAGAGCAAAGGCGGAGTTAGAGTACATGAGCCACAAGCTAGAATCATTGAAAGCGAAGCTTGCCGATGTTGTTAGCGAATTATAATTGCTATCTATAGTATGGTGTGGCAATGATGGAACTTTTGTTGTTCATGCAAAATATTTTTTGTAGCATATAGAAAAATTAGACCTGGGTGATTTTCTATATATTTAAAAATCATATATTTCTTAGAAGAGCATTACTATTGATAAGTAGTGCTCTTTTTATAGGAAAATCTATAGATTTTAGATTGTTCAAAATGAGAAAATAGTGATGATTCCATATGTTTTCTATGATTTTACCTAAAAAATTACCTTTTAATATGGATAGTTATATCGACCAAAATGAGTAGAATATGATTCATCAGATAACAAACACGTATTGAGTTACTAATTTTGGAGGATATAATGACTCGTATTAAATTCATGGAAAACGTAGGTAAAGTTGCAACAGTTACAGCAGTAGCAATGTATGTATCTTATTTCCCACAAATTATGAACAACCTAGCTCATCCAGGCACAGGCGATTGGATCCAACCATTAGTAGCAGCTATCAACTGCACATTATGGGTAGCATATGGCTTGTTTAAAGAACATAGAGATATTCCAGTTGCATTGGCCAATGCACCAGGCATCTTCTTTGGTTTAGCAGCAGCTATTACAGCTCTTATGTAATTTTCTACATAAGCGTTTTCCATCGAGTTCTCTTTCGTGGGACTTTATGTGACTTAATCAATAAATAATCTTAAGATGCTGTTGACCGTTTATAATTATATATATCATAATAAATGCATCCCTTGGATTTATTAGGGATGCATTTTTATGTTACAAGATGAGGTAATTATGGATTACTTTTACTATACATATAAACATAATCATATAGATTTCAGTAGCCATATTTATAAGATTAGTACTTATCATTACAACTGGCATGGAGAAACGGAAATTCTTATTTTGCTAAAGGGCCGTATCGAGATGAGTTGTAATAGTGAGGTTTTCACAATGGAACCTCTCGACTCTATCATTATTTCCCCTCAAGTGGGGCACGCTACGTTGGCATTAGAGCAGGATACGACGGCATTGGTTATTCATGTAGGTAAGGATTTCTTTCAACAATTTGATCCGAACTTTGGAATGTATCAATTTGTAGTACGTTCAGATGAAACGAATCGCCACAATTCATTTTTTACATCCTTGCGTCATCATGCAGCCGTGATGATGTTGTTGATGGGTGACGGTGAAAGCTCGGCTAATCGCTTATGGTTGGAGCATCATTATTTGTCATTGGCTAGTGATTTATATAGTAAGATTGATGCGGTTAAGTCGATTCATGGTAAGCCTGTTGATATGACGGTAGCTACCTTTGATAAGATGATTGCCTATATAGATAAAAATTATCAGCAAAAGATTGAATTAGAAGATATTGCCCAAATCGGTGGTTATAATGTGAACTATACATCTCAGTTCTTTAAACGCCAATTAGGTGTTTCCTTTTTAGAGTATCTCTTGCGGATGAGGCTAAGGGAGGCTACAGTTCGTTTAGCGAATTCTGATGATGGGGTTGCCCATATTGCAAGTAGTTGTGGCTTTGCAGATATTAAAGCCTTTAATGTTGCCTTTAAAAAGCACTTTCATACGACACCATCAGAATATCGTAAGCAAGCAAAAGAGTTAGGGCGTAAGACCAAATTACATGATTGGAAAGAGATTATATCTACACAAGAGGAAGATATTGTAGAACTACTACAATCTTGTTTGCCTTATGAACATGATTCTAGTTATAAGTCAAAGCTAGAGGAAGCGAATCAAAAATTACAAGTTGTTAGAGAACAGCTTGAATCTGTTGTTAAAAAATTACAATCCTAACCTTAATTAGTACAGCCATTGTAAATTGTTATAATTTTATGGTTTTGCGTTTTAAATTTAGGGAGATATACAATCATTAGGTATAGGTAATTTTGTATATACTAAAAATCCCAGTTCCTAAATATAAAAAGAGCACTGCTTTTCAATAAGTAGTGCTCTTTTTCGTGTTTATAGGTAGGTAAAATTGTATATTTTATATGCGTTAAAATTTACTTATATAGGTGATTCATTATGATTTTATAGGGACTTCACTCTCAAAAATCAACTTGTATATTGGATAGTTATATCCTGAAAAAAGAGTACAATGAAATCATCGAAAGGAGCTAAGGTTCCGATACAAAATAAATGCTAAGTTTTAAATAATGAAGTCCTGTTGGAGGTTTACGATGAGTACGAAAGAACAACAAGTACAAGAGATGACAAATGTCATTGCTAAGTTCATTGCTTATATGGCAAAGAAATTACCTGATGATGTGGAAGCTAAAATTAAAGAATTGGCAGCCGATGAAAAGAATCCATTAGCTAAAACAATTTATGAAACGATGCATAAAAATATGGACCTTGCGTATGAATTGAATCGTCCTTCTTGCCAAGATACAGGAGTATTGCAATTCTGGGTGAAGGTTGGTTCTAATTATCCATTAATTGGTGAACTTGAAGAAATTTTGCGCAATGCCACATATCAAGCTACGCAAGATGCGCCACTTCGTCATAACTGTGTAGAAACATTTGATGAATTCAATACTGGTAAAAATATTGGTCGCACTGCACCTTACATTACATGGGATATCGTACCTGATCGTGATGATGTAGAAATTTTCCCATATATGGCCGGTGGCGGTTGCTCCTTGCCAGGATCTGGTAAAACATTGATGCCAGGCGAAGGTTATGAAGGGGTAGCTAAATTCGTATTGGACTTGATGACAAGTTATGGTTTGAATGCATGTCCTCCATTATTGGTTGGTGTAGGTATTGCTACATCTATCGATACAGCAGCAACTATGTCTAAAAAAGCGTTGATGCGCCCTGTATCCTCCAAAGCAGATAATGAAAAAGCAGCGTACATGGAACAATTACTTGAAGATGGTATTAACGCATTGCACCTTGGACCTCAAGGTATGGGTGGTGACAAATCCGTAATGGGCGTAAATATCGAACATGGTTCTCGTCATCCATCTGTAATTTCCGTAGCTGTAAACGTTGGTTGTTGGAACCATCGTCGCGGTCATGTAGTATTTGATAAAGACGGTAAGTACGAAATTTTATCTCACAAAGGAGTGACATTCTAATGGCTAAACATATTTTGACAACACCAATCCAAGCATCTGATCTTAAAGGAATTAAAGCAGGGGATATTATTTACTTAAATGGTCACATCACAACATGTCGTGATGTAGCTCATCGTCGTCTTGTTGAATATGGTCGTGAATTACCAGTAGATGTTCGTAATGGTGCCATTTTACATGCAGGTCCAATCGTGCGTGACCATGGGGATGATAAATTCGAAATGATTTCCGTAGGTCCTACTACATCTATGCGTATGGAAAAATTCGAATATGAATTCGTAAAACAAACAGGTGTACGCCTCATCGTTGGTAAAGGTGGCATGGGTCCTGAAACAACGCGTGCATGTAAAGATTTTGGTGCTCTTCACTGCGTATTCCCAGCAGGTAATGCCGTACTTGCTGCTACAGAAGTAGAAGAAATCGAATCTGCGAACTGGCGTGAACTCGGTATGCCTGAAACCTTGTGGACTTGCCGTGTAAAAGAATTTGGTCCACTCATCGTATCCATCGATGCGGAAGGGAATAACTACTTTGAAAATAAAAAAGTAGAATACAATGCGAAGAAAGATGAAGTGTTAGAAGAGATTTATAAACACGTAAGCTTCATTAAATAATCGAATTGTGAACTTCAATTTAATAGGGGGATTATACGGATTTTGTACAATCCTCCTTTTTTGTACCCTTTTTTAGGGATATTACACGTATTGGGAGGTATGTATGGATACGAGTGTAATGATAACTCTTGGCTTCTTGGTATTTGCCATCGTCATGTTTGCATGGGAGAAAATCCCATTATCTATTACTGCTATGGTTGTAGCAGTAGGTTTGCACTTAAGTGGAGTCTTACCAGCTAAAGAAGCATTCGCCGGTTTTGTAGATCCAAATGTTTTACTATTTATGGGCATGTTTGTTATTGGTGAAGCCTTCTTTGCAACTGGTGTAGCAGTGGGGGTAGGTAATGTAGTTCATAAGTTTGCCAAAACCGAAACGTCTTTGCTCGTTGCAATTATGATGATTACAGGTATATTATCTGGTTTCTTATCTAATACTGGTACAGCTGCTGTACTAATTCCTGTAATTATTGGTATTTGTAAAAAAAGTGGTTTTAAACAAACTAAATTATTGATGCCTCTTGTATTTGCTGCAGCTATGGGTGGTAATATTTCACTTATCGGCGCTCCTGGCAATATGATTGCGCAAGCGGGCTTACAACAAGCGGGCCTAGGCTCTTTTGGTTTCTTTGATTATGGTCTAGTAGGTTTGCCAATTCTAATTGTTGGTACTATTTTCTATGCTACAATTGGTAAACGTTTCTTACCAGATGCTCCAAGTCATCAACCAGATGGTGCCTTTGAAGGTAATGATGATTATAGCCATGTACCGTCTTGGAAAAAATGGACTTCAGCACTTGTATTGATTTTGACAGTTGGTGCTATGATCTTTGAAAAACAATTGGGCGTAAAACTTTATGTGAGTGCCTGGGTAGGTGCTCTTGTATTAGTAGCTACAAATGTTATTAGTGAAACAGAAGCTGTAAAATCTATAGATATGAAAACAATCATGCTCTTCGCTGGCTCTATGGCCCTTGGGGACGCAATGGTTAAAACAGGTACTGGTTCTGTAATTGCAGATCTTATCGTAAACAGCCTTGGTGCTAGTCCATCACCAATTGTTGTTCTAGTAGTAATCTTTGTGCTTGGTGTGTTCATGACGAACTTCATGTCTAATACTGCTACCTGTGCATTATTGGTACCAATCGGTCTTAGCTTAGCATCTCAATTGGGATTCGATCCCAAAGCAGTGCTTGCAGCTATCGTAATCGCTAGCTCCTTAGCATATGCTACACCAATTGGTATGCCGGCCAATACTATGGTATACAACATAGCTGGTTATAGCTTCATGGACTATGTGAAAGCTGGTTTACCACTCATTGTCGTGTCTAGTATTGTAGCATTAGTATTATTGCCAATCCTATTCCCGTTCTAATATGTACAAAGTAATTTTATATAGTAAGTGATATTAAACCGTCACCGTTGGTGGCGGTTTTATTGTTGAACTCCTTAGACTATGTGTGCCTTAGCCTATTGATTAGAAAGAGCAATATACATATAAGTAAGAAATGATTAGACATAATCCATACTTTCACATATAATAGAAAAGTAACGAGTGTACAAATATACATTCACAGTAGACAAAACAGGTGGATATGAGGAGGAATTATGCTTACCGATATTGAAATAGCTCAACAAAATAAGATGGAAAAAATTCAGGTTATTGCTGATAAATGTGGTCTTACACCTGATGATATAGAGCAATATGGTCATTATAAGGCAAAAATTTCTTTTGATGCCATTAAGCGTTTAGAAAATAAAAAAGACGGGAAATTAGTTCTCGTTACGGCTATTACACCAACGCCAGCAGGGGAAGGGAAATCTACAACTACCATCGGTTTGGTGCAAGCATTAAATAAAATTGGTAAGAAGGCTATCGCCGCACTTCGCGAGCCATCATTGGGACCTGTGTTCGGTATCAAGGGCGGCGCTGCTGGCGGTGGCTATGCACAAGTTGTACCAATGGATGATATTAATCTTCATTTTACCGGTGATATGCACGCCATTACAGCGGCAAATAATTTGTTGTCCGCTATGATTGATAACCACATCCACCAAGGTAATGAACTAGAAATCGATTTGCGTCAAATTTCTTGGACTCGTGTTCTCGATATGAATGACCGTGCATTGCGCAATGTAACGGTTGCCATGGGTGGTAAGGTGTGTGGTTTTCCGCGCGAAGATCACTTCATGATTACCGTTGCTTCTGAAATCATGGCCATTTTATGTTTGGCTACCGATTTAGAAGATTTAAAAGCACGCTTTGGTCGCATCGTCATCGGTCCTAACCTAAAAGGTGAACCTGTGTATGTACATCAATTAGGCTGTGAAGGTGCGATGGCACTTCTTATGAAAGACGCTATTAAACCAAATCTTGTACAAACGTTAGAACATACGCCTGCCATTGTTCATGGCGGTCCATTTGCCAATATTGCACATGGTTGTAACTCCGTGGTGGCTACAAAATTAGGCCTAAAACTCGGTGATATCGTGGTAACAGAAGCTGGATTCGGCGCTGATCTAGGGGCAGAAAAGTTCCTCGACATTAAATGCCGTTATGGCAATATCTTCCCAAATGCTGTTGTCATCGTCGCTACATTGCGCGCTCTTAAAATGCATGGTGGCGTGTCAAAACAAGAATTAAATACAGAAAACGTAGAGGCTGTAACAAAGGGCTTCAGCAATTTGCGTAAAGCTATTGAAAATATGCGCTTCTTCGGTGTACCTGTTATGGTTGCCATCAATAAATTCGTTACCGATACGGATGCAGAAATTGCGGAGTTAACTCGTTTGTGCAATGACTATGGCGTGCCTGTAGAGCTCAATGAATGTTGGGAAAAAGGTGGCGAAGGCGGTATCGATATGGCTAAACGCGTTGTGGAACTCGTGGAAGGCAGCGAACCAAGACCTAAATTCGTATATGAATTAACAGATAGTATTGAAGATAAAATTGGTAAAATCGTTCGCACTATTTACGGTGGTGATGGCGTTACATTTGGGGCAAAGGCGAAAAAACAAATCGCTCAATTAAAAGAATGGGGCCTTGATAATCTACCTGTTTGTATGGCAAAAACGCAATATTCCTTGTCCGATAACCCAGCTCTATTAGGGGCACCAACAGGCTTTACAATCAATGTAACGGATATTCGCGTTGCTAATGGTGCAGGATTCCTCGTATGCCGCACAGGTGATGTTATGGTTATGCCTGGTTTACCTAAACGTCCTGCTGCACTTAACATGGATATTGATGCGGACGGCACTATTAAAGGCTTATTCTAATAATATGGTATTGTAATCGACATAGTATTTTTATTGACATAGTATACAGAGGGGGCGATGGCCCCTTTTGTTATTGAGGAGTATATATGGATTTATTGACGAGTTCTGTAAAAGATTTTGTAGCGGCAACCGCTTCAAAGGAGCCAACTCCAGGTGGCGGTGCTATTGCAGCATTGACGGCCGCCACAGGTGCAGCGTTAGCTGAAATGGTAGCGAATTTAACCTTTGATAAAAAAGGGTACGAAGATGTGCAAGAGGAGATGCATCTTTTACAACAAAAAGCAGAGTTTATTCGAGAGAAAGCGCTTTCACTAGCACAAGCAGATGCTAATGTATTTAATTTGTTTATGGATGCCTTGGCATTGCCAAAAAATACGGATGAAGAAAAATTAGCGCGTACTGCTGCGATTCAACAGGCTTATAAGGATGCGGCTAATGTACCTTTAGAAATAGGCATGATAAGTTATGAAATATTTGATCTTGCCTATGTTGCGGCTACGAAGGGCAACCAAAATCTCATTACCGATGGTATTATTGCAGCTATTAATGCAAGAGCTGCGGTAAAGGCAGCCTTTTTAAATGTGCGTATCAATATATCTGGCATTAAGGATGAAAGCTTTGTAGCTGATTTGAAAGCGCAAATGAATCAAATAGAATCTGAACTAGACGAAAAGGAAGCATCCGTTTTAGCCTTGTACAAATAAATGGACGATAACATACTTTTACACTAAGAATGTTCGGAAAAAATAAAATAGAAAGCCTTAGAAAATAAAATTTCTAAGGTTTTTCTTTTTGTACGCCGAATAGGCATGACTAAACCCCCAGTTAAACTGGGGGTCGGTAAAAA
>OGSH01000085.1_pt1 | contig 91746 bp, 94 predicted proteins | sample 1573821 | NCBI WGS metagenome assembly OGSH01 (sample SAMN03295845, study PRJEB24534) | human gut metagenome | isolation source: fecal sample 5 from infant 6 | host: Homo sapiens | place: USA: Pittsburgh, PA | collected 2014-07 | reverse complement strand
GTGCAGACAGAAACCGTAAACACCGGCGTTGACATGCCGGGGAAGCCCTTATAGTACAGTAATCAATGTCTGTCGCGCTTGTCTGCGCGTTTCGCCAACCAGTCGCCCAGCACCTGAACGACTTGCACCAGAATAATCAGCGCCACCACGGTGACGATCATGACCTGGGTTTCGTAGCGGTAATAACCAAAGCGAATCGCCAGGTCGCCGACTCCACCGCCGCCAACGATACCGGCCATTGCGGAGTAACCGATCAGACTCACCAGCGTTATCGTCAGCCCACGCAGCAGACCCGCACTCGCCTCCGGTAACAGAACGGTGCAGATGATGCGCATCGGGCTGGCGCCAAACGCTTCCGCCGCCTCGATAATGCCTTTATCGACTTCACGTAGCGCGCTATCAACCAGACGGGCATAGAAAGCAATTGCTGCTACCGAAAGTGGGACCGATGCCGCGATGGGTCCAATGGTATTGCCGAGCAAAAACTGGGTTAGCGGCAACAACAGAACCAGCAGGATCACAAACGGCACCGAGCGGATAATATTCACCAGCACGGAGCTGAGCAGATACACAAAACGGTTCTGCCAGAATAAATGCCGGTCGGTAACGAAAATAAGAAAACCGAGCGGCAGACCGCCAATAATCGCCAACAGCGTAGAGATGCTCAGCATCTGGAAGGTTTCATTAAACGCCAGCGTCAAATCAGGCAATAAATCATCCACGAATCACCTCCACCTGTGCAGTACGTTGACGAATATGTTCCACGGCGACATCCACCGCAGAAGGGTTATGCGGCGCGGTCAGTTGCACCACCAGAATCCCCAGCGCACGTTCGCCGATATATTCAATTTTGCCGTGCAGAATGTTCACCGCCACGCCAAATTTAACCGCCACTTCTGACAACACCGGCTGTTCTGCCGAATCGCCGATAAAAAGAATTTTCAGCAACTGGCCGGGCAGATGCTGGCGCAGACGCTCGGGTAGCGTCAGATTGAGGGTATGCGACACCAGTTGCTGAGTGAAAGCGTGCTGCGGGTGAGCAAAAACATCAAACACCTCACCAGACTCCACCACCTTGCCACCGGACATCACCGCCACGCGATCGCAAATCGATTTGATCACGTTCATCTCATGGGTGATCAGCACGATCGTGATCCCCAACTGTTGGTTGATCTGCTTTAGCAACGTCAGAATCGTGGCCGAGGTTTCGAGATCTAACGCGGAGGTGGGCTCATCACACAGCAGCACATCCGGGTGATTGGCAATTGCGCGGGCAATACCCACACGCTGCTTTTGCCCACCGCTGAGCTGAACCGGAAAGCGGTTCGCCTTGTCTGACAGCCCCACCAGCGACAGGATTTCGCTCACGCGCGGGCCAATTTTACTGCGTTCCCATCCGGCAGCCTTCAGGCTAAAGGCGACGTTTTGCGCCACGGTACGGGTATGCATCAGATTAAAATGTTGAAAAATCATCCCGATACGCTGACGGGCTTTACGTAGATGCACGCCTTCCAGTGCGGAAATTTCTACGCCGTTCACCTTCACGCTTCCCTGGCTCGGACGCGTTAAGGCGTTCAGGGTGCGCAGCAGCGTACTTTTCCCCGCGCCACTGGTCCCGACAATGCCAAATATCTCACCTGCGCCAATGCGCAAGCTAACGTCATCAACCGCCCGGGTTGATGCTCCACGGCCTGCGCTAAAATCCACGCAAACTTTCTCAATCTCAATCATAGCTACCTCAGAAATGCGAAAAGGGCAGTCGTCGCTGCCCCTGTTAACCCTTGTGCGCAGCGATTATTGGGCTGCCGACATCCATTCCGGTTTCTGGAAGGCGCTGTAGATATTTTGCGGATCGTCGATCACCGCACGATACGCCGGAGATTTCACCGCCTCGACAATATCTTTCGCGAATGGTTTATCCGCATCTTCACTGCGTACCGCGATGATATTTTTCAGATTTTCGTCCAGGTGTTCCTGCTTGATGGCGCTGGCGAGATCCAGTTTTGCCGCTACGGCAAAGTTGCCGTTGACCAGCGCACCGGTCACACCGTCCAGCGTACGCGGCAGCTGTGCCGCTTCCAGCGGTTTAAACACCAGCCCTTTTGGGTTGCTGGCGATATCGCGCTCGGAGGCTTTAGTTGGATCGATGTTATCTTTGATGGTGATAAGGCCAATAGACTGCAGGAAACGCAGACCGCGAGCCAGGTTGGTGGGATCGTTGGAAAGCGTGATCACATCCCCTTTTTTCAATTCATCCAGGCTTTTGATTTTATGTGAGTAAAAACCCATCCCGGCCGTCGGGACCACAATCAGCTTGCTCAGTTTCAGGCCTTTATCGGCGGTGAATTTGTCAAAGTAGAGTGAATGCTGGAACAGGTTAGCATCGATGCTGCCATTGGAGAGCGCCATGTTAGGCTGCACGTAGTCGCTGAATTCGCGTACTACTACCTTATAGCCTTTCTCTTTCAGCGTAGGGGCAATGGCTTGTTTTACCATATCGCCGTACGGCCCAGGTGCGACGCCAAATACGATGGTGTGCGGATCACTGTTCGCATGAGCAAATTGTAATCCACAGGCCAGTAACAGCGCCCCGGTCGCGACGCGTAAACTCTGACGCAATCCCATAATCTCTCCATTTTAACGTTGTGGTGTCATGTCTCACGCCGTTCTTGCGGCGTTGTTCTTGTTGGCCTGTTAACAGGCTGATTGTTAACATGACACAGATCACAACCTGCTGTCCTTGAAATTATTTCATGATGTTGCAGAGTGTGTTTTTAAATGTGAGAAGGCATGAAAAAGCCGGATGTCGGCACAAGTGCCTTATCCGGCCTACAAATAACGCGATCCCCCTGCTCTCGTAGGCCCGATAAGCGCAAGCGCATCGGGCGGCAGGCGTTCGATTAGAAGTCGTAACGCAGACGCACCAGGTTCATGTCGCCCAGATTGTCGGTGCTGGAGGTGAAGACGTGTTCGTAATCCACACGGAAACCGTAATCCAGCTGGAAGCTGATACCCACACCGTTGTCGGTACGCAGGTAGTTACGGCCATTCACGTATTCAATACGATCGCCCATAAAGTATGGCTGCACGGATTTCAGCGCATACTGGCCAACCGGGAAGGTATATCCCGCAAAGTATTCCAGACCCCAGGCGTCACCGGCAAAATAGTCATTAACAGAGACTTTTTTGGTGGTCATGAAGTTTTGATACCAACCGCCGCCCAGCGAGAAAGTCCAGTTGTCCGGTTTCCAGCTCAGCGCAGTACCGACGATGTTTTGATCGTAGGTTTTGCTGGTGTTGCCACGCATTTCCGCGCGGGTGTAGTTCCACGCCGTACCCCAGGTCAGGTCATCGGTGATGTGATAATCCACACCCAGCGAGCCGCCGCCTTTACGTTTGTAGCGCAAACCGTTGTTCGGGTTGTAGTCATCGCTGAACAGATAAGACGCGTAAAGATCAACATCGCCTACCGTATTTTTATACTTCAGTGATTTACGTGTACGATAAGAACCGTCGTAGTCGCCATTGATACCATTACCTGGCGCCTGGCCGATCATGTCGTAGTCCCAGATATCCGTTTTCGCACCCACCACATCATAGTAAATGCTGTTCTGTTGACCGAAGGTCAGCGTACCCCAGGTCGCGCTCTTCAGACCGGTGTACAGCATACGACGCGTGGTATCGTTGGCGCCATTAGCATAGTGATTGTCCCAGTTGAACATCGCCGGGAAGTTAACGCCCAGCTCGTAGTAGCTCACCCAACTGATATCATCAAACAGATAATAGTCAGCAGCGAAGCGGAAACGCGTCCCGCCGTCGAAACCATTACGTTTGTAGCCATTCTTACCATCGTCACCGGCCATATTCTGGAACTGCGGACGAATACTCCCGCCGACGGTGAAGTTAAGACGGCTCAGCGGGTTGCCCGCCTGCGGATCTTGTTTCAGGACCGTGATTTCCGCCTGGGAGGCGAAAGTCGTTAATGCCACTGCTGCGCCGATCGATACCGCCAGCGCCGTTTTTTTTATAGTCATTATTTGTACCTTGATAGATAGCCTGCCAATTATTCAGCATACAAATATTAACGTTTATTAATACACTCGTGTTGTCGGGTTTTTATTGTTCTGTGCTGTTAAATATCAATGAGTTATCATTTTGTGCTACATAGATAAAAAAAGCACCGATTTAAAAAAACCGGTGCGTAATCATCACGAATATGAATTAACTGCTGAACTGACGGAACAGCGCTTTGCCTTTAAGAAGACGTGAACCGAGCCATCCGCCACAGAGAGAGAGCAGCAATGCCCCACAAAGCGGCAACACAACCCACAGCCGCCAGTCTGGCTCCCAGGGGAAATCAAACACGCGGGTTTGCAGCACCGCCAGCGCAGTTTCCGCCCCGATGGCCGCCACCAGTCCGGCGACCATCCCGAGCATGGCGAACTCGCACCACAGCGTGGTACGCAGCAGCTTCTTACCCGCGCCCAGCGTGCGCCAGACCACCAGTTCCTGATGACGCTGACGCATCCCGACCTGCACCTGCGCCAATAGCAGCAACATACCGCAAGCGGTGACCAGCACTACCATCACCTCCAGCGCGCGGCTCACCTGCTCCAGCACCTGACTCACCTGTTTGAGAATAGCGCCAATATCCAGCAGGCTGATAGTCGGGAATTCGCGGTTAAGCTGCGTCAGCATGCCGTTGCCGTTCTCCCAGCGAAAGCTGGTTAACCAGCTTTGTGGCTGAGCATCCAGCGCGCCGGAAGGGAAGATAAAGAAAAAGTTTGGTCGCAGGCTTTCCCAGTCCACTTTACGCAGACTGCTGACCGTGGCGCTGAAATCCTGGGTATCCCCCATAAAGGTCACCCGATCGCCAAGCTTAACGTTCAGCCGTTTCGCCAGCCCCTCTTCCATCGACACTTCGCTCGCTTTTGGCGGCCAGCTCCCGGCAACGATCGGGTTATGATCCGGGCGGGTATCCTGCCAGGTCAGATTAAGCTCGCGGTTCAGCGCTTCATCCTGATTGCCTTCGGTCGATTTCTCATTGATCGCCGTCAGACGCGCCCGCACTATCGGGTAGAACGACTCCGGGATCACCTGATGCTCAGCAAGGAAAACCTTCAGCGGAGCCACCTGCTCGGTGGCAATGTTGATCAGAAAATAGTTTGGACTTTCCGGCGGCATTTGCTGCTGCCAGCGGTCGAGGAGATCGCCACGCAGCACCAGCAACAGCGCCAGCAGCATAAAGGACAGCGAAAATGCCGACAGCTGGCTCAGCGTTGACCACGGCTGGCGCAACAGCCGGCTGACCGCCAAACGCAGCGGCAGCGAGGTCAGCGCCAGACCACGCAGCAGGTTAAGCAACATCCAGCCCAACACGCCGCACAGCAGCGCCAGCACCACAGCTCCGGCCAGTACCGCCCACAGCAGCATACTTCCGCCCATCAATCCGGCCAGCAGCGCAACCACAACTATCGTTGCTACGGGCAGATAGACCTTAAGCGGCCAGACGTTTGCCACCACGTCGCGACGCAGTACCCGCAGCGGCTGCGTCGCCAGCAGCAAGCGATAAGGGCGTAGCCCCACCAACAGAGAAATGACGGTCATCGTACCGAGTGCCCACAGCCACGGCCACAGGCTGGCGGGCGGCAGCTCACCGGGCAGAACTGGCTTCAGTAATACCACCAGCACCCGCTCAAATAACAGCCCGAACAGCCCGCCGGTCACGCCAGACAGCGCCAGCACCATCAGCCACTGGCCAATAATCAGCTTGCGCAGCTGCGCCCTGCCCGCACCGAGCGTTTTTAATATCGCCACCAAATCGTAACGACTGCGACAGTAATGATTCATCGCCACGGCAACGGCAGCAACCGCCAGCAGTAGCGTTAACAGTGCCGACAGCAGCAGGAACTGTTGCGAACGCTCCAGTGATTTCCCCAACGCCCCTTCATCCTGCTCCAGCCCATACCAACGCTGTTCCGGCTTTAACTGCGGAAGCAGCCATTTTTCATAGGCTTCCAGTTGCTGTGGCGTACCGCCAAATTTATAGCGCCAGGTCACACGGCTTCCCGGCTGGACCGCCGCCGTTTTTTCGACATCCGCCATGTTCATCATCAGGCGTGGCGCTATCTGGAAGGGATTAAAACCGGAATCCGGTTCCTGCACCACTTCTCCGGCGATGCGCAGGGTGGCATCGCCAACGTCGATGGAATCACCGATTTTTAAGTTGAGTAGCGCCATCAGACGCGGGGCCAACAGCACTGAGCCCGGCTGCGGTTTCAGCCCCGGCGGATTGGTTTGCAGCGTGCCGTACATCGGATACACATCATCCACTGCTTTGACGTTCGCCAGTTGCGGCGTATCCCGGGCAAAGGTCATGGTGGCAAAGGTGAGCTGTTCACCCACCTTCAGACCACGCTGTCGCGCCTCGTCAATCCACGCTTTCGGTACGGCGCGCGAACTTTGCAGCGACCGATCGCCCGCCATAAACTCACGACTTTGCTGGCTCAACCCTTTTTCCATGCGATCGCTGATATTGCCAAGCGCCAGTACACAGGCCACCGCCAGGCTTAACGCCAGCCAGACAATCAGTAATGAAGGCGAGCGCCATTCGCGCCAGAACCAGCGTGCAATCATGCCTCCTCCTGCAACTGTCCGTTCACCAGGCGTAAACGCCTATCGCAACGCGCCGCCAGCTGCGGGTCATGGGTCACCAGAATCAGGGTGGTACCGTGTTCCCGGTTCAGAGAAAACAGCAGGTCGGCGATTTTGTCTCCGGTCTGGCGGTCCAGATTGCCCGTTGGTTCATCGGCAAACAGCACGTCAGGGCGTCCGTTAAACGCCCGTGCCAGCGCTACGCGTTGCTGCTCCCCGCCGGAAAGCTGGGCCGGAAGATGATCAAGACGTTTTCCCAACCCCAGTTGCTCCAGCAGCGTTTTTGCCCCGTCACGACTTTTTCCGCTATTTTCGCCGCGTAGCAGCGCGGGTAGTTCGACGTTTTCCAGCGCGTTGAGGGTTGGAATTAACATGAATGACTGGAAGACAAAACCCACGTGCCGCGCCCGCAGCTGCGCCCGGGCTTCTTCGTCCATAGTGTGCAGCGCCTGCCCCACCAGGCTGACTTCACCGCTGGAGCCATCGTCCAGCCCGGCGAGGATCGCCAGCAGCGTGGATTTCCCCGATCCCGACTCGCCAATCAACGCAATGGTCTCGGCGCGTTTGACAACCAGTTCAACTCCGGTAAGGATGGATAGCTCTTGATCACCCTGACCGACGGATTTCTTAAGATGATGAACTTCAACAATGTTTTCCGCTGGCATTGGCCTTTCCTGTTCCTGGTCCTGTTAACTTTCCGCGCCGCCGCTGCGGACACGTTATTAATTCTGGGTGACAGCCTGAGCGCCGGATACCGTATGTCCGCCAGCGCCGCGTGGCCTGCGCTACTTAATGATAAATGGCAAACCAAAACGCCAGTGGTGAATGCCAGCATTAGCGGCGACACCTCGCAGCAAGGTCTGGCCCGTCTACCTGCATTACTCAAGCAGCACCAGCCGCGCTGGGTGCTGGTCGAACTTGGCGGTAACGATGGCCTGCGCGGCTTTGCGCCTGCGCAAACCGAACAAACCCTGCGCACGATTCTGCAGGATGTCAAAGCGGCAAATGCCGAACCGCTGCTGATGCAAATTCGTCTGCCGGCAAACTATGGCCGCCGTTATAATGAAACCTTTAGCGCGATTTATCCAAAGCTCGCCAAAGAGTTTGATATTCCTCTACTGCCATTTTTTATGGAAGAGGTTTATCTGAAACCCCAGTGGATGCAGGATGATGGTATTCATCCTAACCGTGACGCTCAGCCGTTTATTGCCGACTGGATGGCGCAACATCTCACTCCTTTTGTATCCTAAATAATTCGAGTTGTATGAAGGCGGCAAGTGAGAGAGTCCCCAGGAGCATAGATAGCTATGTGACTGGGGTGAGCGCACGTAGCCAACGCACAGACAACTTGAAGTATGACGGATATAGTAAATCACGACTCGTAATTCAACGGAGATCCTGACAGGTAAAGTTATGCAAAAATCGGTCTTAATAACAGGATGTTCCAGCGGAATCGGTCTGGAAAGCGCGCTTGAACTAAAGCGCCAGGGTTTTCAAATTCTGGCAGGCTGTCGCAAACCTGACGATGTCGCGCGTATGAACAGTATGGGATTCACTGGCGTATTGCTGGATCTGGATTCACCCGAAAGCGTGGATCGTGCCGCCGATGAAGTGATCGCCCTGACCGATAATCGTTTATATGGGATCTTTAACAACGCCGGATACGGTGTCTATGGTCCCCTGCCCACCATCAGCCGTGAACAGATGGAACAGCAATTTTCCGCCAACTTCTTTGGCGCACATCAGCTTACCATGCGCCTGTTGCCCGCTATGCTCCCTCACGGCGAAGGGCGTATCGTGATGACTTCATCGGTGATGGGATTGATCTCAACGCCGGGACGCGGCGCCTATGCCGCCAGTAAATATGCGCTGGAAGCCTGGTCCGACGCGCTGCGTATGGAACTGCGCCACAGCGGCATTAAGGTCAGCCTGATTGAGCCCGGCCCCATCCGTACCCGCTTTACCGAAAACGTCAACCAGACCCAGAGCGATAAGCCCGTCGAGAACCCCGGCATTGCCGCGCGTTTTACGCTGGGACCAGAAGCGGTTGTCGCCAAAGTACGTCATGCATTTGAGAGCGATAAACCAAAGCTACGTTATCCGGTTACGCTGGTGACCTGGGCAGTGATGCTACTTAAACGCCTCTTGCCAGGCCGCATAATGGACAAAATTTTACAGGGTTGAGTTGAAGCACGCGCGTCAGCCCCCATGTAACAAGAAATCGACAAAAGAGAGTAACTCCATGTCCACACAGAATATTGTTAACATTAACGAATCGAACCTGCAGCAGACCCTTGAACAGTCGATGACCACGCCGGTCCTGTTCTATTTTTGGTCTGAGCGCAGCCAGCACTGCCTGCAATTGACGCCGGTACTGGAGAGCCTTGCCGCCCAGTACAACGGTCAGTTTATTCTCGCCAAGCTCGACTGCGACGCCGAGCAGATGATCGCTTCTCAGTTTGGCCTGCGCGCCATCCCTACGGTTTATCTGTTCCAGAACGGTCAGCCAGTAGACGGATTCCAGGGCCCGCAGCCGGAAGAGGTTATCCGCGCACTGCTGGAAAAAGTGTTGCCGAGCGAAGAAGAGCTGAAAGCGCGTCAGGCTATCGAATTCATCGAAGCCGGTAATCACGCAGATGCACTGCCGCTGCTGAAAGAAGCCTGGCAGATCTCCAACCAAAGCAGCGAAATTGGCCTGCTGCTGGCGGAAACGCAAATCGCCCTCAATCGTTCTGACGATGCCGAAGCGGTGCTGAAAACCATTCCGTTGCAGGATCAGGACACCCGCTATCAGGGACTGGTGGCGCAGATAGAACTGCTGAAGCAGGCGGCGGATACGCCGGAAATCCAACAGCTGCAGCAGCAAGTCGCCAGCAATCCGCAGGATGCGGTGCTGGCAACTCAACTAGCCATCCAGTTACATCAGGTCGGACGTAACGAGGAATCACTGGAACTGCTGTTCAGCCACCTGAAGAAAGATCTCACTGCTGCCGACGGTCAGGCACGTAAGACCTTCCAGGAGATCCTTGCCGCACTCGGAACCGGCGATGCGCTGGCCTCAAAATACCGCCGCCAACTGTACGCACTGTTGTACTAATCCGTTTGATTTTGCCCGATGGCGCTTGCGCTTATCGGGCATACAAATTCTACCAATACCGATCCCTCCGGCATCACATCACGTCTTCTTCAAATGCGTTACGACTAATTGGTGGCGCGAATTATAGAACTTCCGATAAGTCAGGTAGCAGGCAATAATGGTCGACAGGCTGGCGGTAGAAAGCAGCATAAACGTCACCATAATCTGATATTTAATCGCTTTTACTGGATCAATACCCGCGAAGATCAACCCGGACATCATCCCCGGTAAACTTACCAGCCCTACCGTTTTTGCAGAGTCGATCGTTGGGATCAGCGAGGCGCGAATGCTGTCGCGAATCAGCGGCGCAGAGGCTACTTTCGGCGTCGCGCCGAGGCTAAGTTTTTCCTGAATTTGCTGCTGTTCGCTGTTAAACCGCTGTCCCAGATTGTTGTAACACAGCCCCACTGCCACCATCGCATTGCCTGCAATCATGCCGGAGATCGGGATGACCTGCATCGGCGTGAACTCGATAGAGCCAGACAAAACCAGCACCGCCAGCGTTAGCCCCGCCCCCACCGTGATAGCGATAAACGACGAGAGGAAAGCTTTATCAATATATTTACTGCGCTTTTGTGCGTTATAAGCCGCGTTAAAGCAGATAAACAGCACCATCAGTAAGGTCAGAATACTGTGGTTAACGCCAAAAATATATTTCAGCACATAGCCGACGATAATCAGCTGAACCACTGCCCGGCAAACGCTCCAGAGAATATCTTTCTCCAGCGCCAGTTTTTCTTTGTGGCTAATCAGGATCGCCACCACCACCAGCATCATCGCTAATGCCAGGGACTCATTGGTAATATTATGCTCGTTCATTGCGTGCTTCCTGCATTTCTCCGGCGTGCGGTTGAAGGGTTATGACATTATCCGCATGCGTAATTTCATCTTTGTCGTGCGTCACCCACAGCACCGCAATATTCTTATCGCGAACATAGTGGTGAATTAATTCGTTCACATTACGTTTATTAGCCTCATCCAGCGCGCTGGTGATTTCATCAAGCAGCAGAATTTTGGGCAGAAACTGCAAATTACGAATTAGCGAGACGCGCTGCTTCTCGCCACCGGACAGCTCATTGATGCTTTTTTTGAGGATCGTCTCGGGGAGATCAAAATGGGCCAGATCGCTCAGAAACGCATCCGGCTCCGGACGTTTGTTACGGATTTGCCAGGGGAAAATGAGGTTGTCGTAAACGGTGTCACCAAATAAAGCAGGCGTTTGCGCACAATAGGAGACCTGCTGGCGATACGTTTCCGGCTTGAGGGTATTTATCTCCTTGCCTTCAAAGAGAATTTCACCGGCAGTCGGACTCATTAATGACGCCACAATCTTGAGTAACGTACTTTTCCCACAGCCGGACTGGCCGGTAATCAGCTTAAATTCTCCGGCGCGGAGATCAAAACTGATGTTATTGAGAACCTGCGTCTCCCCTGCCTGCCATGCGACATTTTTTAACTGAAGCAAAATACTGCTTTCTTCCATTACCCATTCCTTTTTTACATCTTTCGTGCAGACAGTCTATGCCTGTAATTTATTATAAGGGAGCCCACCTTGATAAATCGGGTATAATTTGATTAATGAGGCAGTAAAGGACAGCACAACAGGAGGTTTCATCAATGCTCATTTTTATTCCTATTCTTATTTTTGTCGCGCTGGTGATCGTCGGCGCTGGCGTCAAAATCGTCCCGCAGGGATATCAGTGGACGGTAGAGCGTTTTGGCCGTTACACCAAAACCCTGCAACCGGGTTTAAGCCTTGTTGTGCCGTTCATGGACCGCATTGGTCGTAAGATCAACATGATGGAACAGGTGCTTGATATCCCTTCTCAGGAAGTCATCTCCAAAGATAACGCCAACGTCGCAATTGATGCCGTGTGCTTTATTCAGGTGATCGACGCGCCGAAAGCCGCCTATGAAGTCAGCAACCTGGAACTGGCGATTATCAACCTGACCATGACCAACATTCGTACCGTTCTCGGTTCGATGGAACTCGATGAAATGCTCTCCCAACGCGACAACATCAACACGCGCCTGCTGCATATTGTTGATGAAGCCACGAATCCCTGGGGCATCAAAATCACCCGTATCGAGATCCGCGACGTGCGTCCTCCGGCAGAACTTATCGACGCGATGAACGCGCAGATGAAAGCCGAACGTACCAAGCGCGCCTACATTCTTGAGGCCGAAGGGATCCGTCAGGCAGAAATCGTCAAGGCCGAAGGTGAGAAACAGTCGAAGATCCTTAAAGCGGAAGGTGAACGCCAGTCCGCGTTTTTACAGGCTGAAGCGCGTGAACGTTCAGCAGAAGCCGAAGCTCGCGCAACGCAGATGGTGTCTGAGGCCATTGCTGCTGGGGATATTCAGGCAGTGAACTACTTCGTGGCACAGAAATACACCGAAGCGCTGCAGCATATCGGCTCGTCGAATAACAGCAAAGTGGTGATGATGCCGCTGGATGCCAGCAGCCTGATGGGCTCTATTGCCGGGATCGCCGAACTGGTTAAGGACAGCGCCAGCGAGCGGAAAAAATCATGATAGCGATGATTCTGGTGCACCCGCACATCTTCTGGCTCAGCCTCGGCGGTTTGCTACTCGCCGCCGAGATGCTGGGCGGCAACGGCTATCTGCTGTGGAGCGGCGTGGCAGCGGTGATTACCGGTCTGGTCGTCTGGCTCGTTCCGCTAGACTGGGCGTGGCAGGGGGCAATGTTCGCCGTCCTCACCCTGCTGGCGGCGTGGCTGTGGTGGAAATGGCTGGCAAGGCGCGTTCAGGAGCAGAAACCCGCCGACAGCCATCTTAACCAGCGCGGACAGCAGCTGGTTGGCCGACGATTTATTCTGGAAACCGCCCTGGTCAATGGTCGCGGACACATGCGCGTCGGCGATAGCTCATGGCCCGTTAGCGCCAGCGACGATTTGAGCGCCGGAACGCAGGTTGAAGTCATTGCCGTTGAAGGGATAACCCTGATTATTAAAGCGGTATCACATTAAAAAGACAGGAAATAAGACTATGGTCAGGAAGACACCCCTTGCCTTTGCCCTTTGCACATTACTGACCGCCGCCCCGCAGGCATTCGCCTCTTTCGATATGGAAGACTGCAAATGGAGCGACGACAGCTGCCTGCTGAAAGGCACGCCGACCTTTAACCCTGAAAACGACAGTCGCGACAACCTGCTGCGGCTGCTGAGCCAGGAAAAATCATTTGCTCTGCCGGTGCAATCAATGCCAGCGGATATCACCCGCTCCCGGGATTTCTATTTTGCCTATCACCCGCAATGGGATGAGGCAACCTCGCAGCCAGCCGCTGCTCCGGCATCCGCCGCAGACAGCCCACTCTCCCGACAGATGGCCGAACTGAACATTAGCGCAGACGAAATAAACGTCAACGACGCTGAGCTTGAGAACCGTCATGTTTCGAATAACACCGAGAGCGTCAGCGCATTTTTTGCCGCACTGCTGGCCGACTCGACGTTAACGGCGGAACAGCGCCAGGCCTTAGCCCAGGCGCGTACGGGGCTGCTATCCGGGGCAACCCGCGAGCAAATTGAGTCTTCACTTGCCACCCTCCCGGCTGATTCACCCGCTCAGTCATATAAAAATTATCTGGCCGCGGCTGCCAGTTTCTATGCCGGTGATTATGCCAGCGCCGAACGGGATTTCACTCAGCTTGCCAAAAGTGAGCGCCCGTGGCTGGCAGAGACCGCGCAATACATGCTGATGCGTGCGGCGTTGAACAAGAGCAGCCAGAACAGCGTGGGCGAATACGGCGATTTTGATATTGCAAAAATTAACCGCGAGGACGCGACTCAGGCTCAGACGCAGGCGCAAGCCTATCTGCAACGTTACCCGCAAGGCCTGTATGCCGACTCCGCGCGCGGTATGCTGCGTCGCATCAACTGGTATTTACAGGCGTGGCCGCAGCTGGCCGGGTTGTATGAGCAGACGCTCCAGCAGTCGGCTGACGCTCGGCAACTGCGAGAAATAGTCATCGAATACGATAATGTCTACGGTATGGCGTTCTACGAACAGTCCGTGGTGGAAGCATTCCCCGATGCGCCGCTTGTCAGCTATATCGAACTACTGCGCGCGCTGCGTCTGGATAACAACAGTAAACCCACGCTGACCCAGGCGCAGCTCGATGCCAGCAAACCGGTGTTTGAGCAGAGCCAAAAACTACCGCTATGGCGCGATCTGCAACTGAATCTGTGGCTGGCGACGGAGAACTACGCGGCGATTATTCAGGCAGTTACGCCAGCGCAGAAACTTGCCGTTCACGATACCCTCGCCTTCAGCGAACAAGTGCTGTACGGCGAAGCGCTGATGGGCCAGAAGAACTGGAGCGCGGCGCGTGATTTCTGGCTGCAGTTGCTAAAACTCAGCCAGGACAACGAACAGCAGCAGTATGTACAGGCTAAGCTCGCCGCAACGCTGGTTTATAGCGGCGACGTGGCGGCGGTATTTGCCCCAGAAAGCGCAGTAACCAACCTGCGTTTTCGCTCGCAGATACTGAAAACACAGGCCTCGCCTGAACTGCTGCGCCAGCAGGCCATCCATGGACCTAACAATGAAGAGCGTACCATCGCCCTGCATACGCTGCTGGTACGCGATCTTACCGAAAACCGCTTTGGCGACTGGTTGAATGACAGAAAACTGGCCAGCGCCATTACTCCGCCGGTTATTGGCAACGCGTTTGATGACGTTAATCTGAGTATTTTCGACTGGAACGGCGACGCTGCCGAGCGCGGTTACACCTGTCGCAGCCTCAATGAAACGGTAACGGTATTGAGCAAAAAAGCGGATGATGCCCACGCGCTGAACTGCTTAGGCGAATTCTTCCGCACCACGCAAACCCACGTCGATTTGTGGAAAAACAGTGCTGGCAACGACGTTCTTGAATCAGCAATATCGCGCAAGGAGCCGTTCGGTCAGTTCGACAGGCAACGCTACTATCAGCAGGTGATCACTTCGCCGAAAGCAGAGGTTGAAGACAAGAGCTTCGCGCTGTATCGCGCCATCATGTGCTATGCGCCGTCAGGCTCTAACGAGTGCGGCGGTGAGGAAGTGGATAAACTGCAGCGTAAAGGCTGGTTCACCCAACTGAAAACGCAGTATCCGGGAAGTCCGTGGGCGCAAAAACTCAAATACTACTGGTAACCGCGCTGCTGACAGGCCAGCCGCAGGCGGCGGATATCGTCGCCGCCCGTGAGCATCCGGCCTTCTGGCTGTGGTCCGGCGTGAAGGCCAGTGATGAGCTGAAAGACGCACAAACGGTCTATCTGCATCAGGGTGAGGTGCTGGTTCGTTCGGGTAACGTGGTTTTCCAGCGTCTCGGGCTGCCGGTCAGCCGCCTGTCTTTTCCCTCTATCTGGCTGACCGTGCGCTTCACCACGCTCGACGTACCGGAGGCGATCCCGGCTCGCATCATAAGATTGATGCAACGCTGGCAGGCTGCCGGGAATCATGTAGTCGGCCTGCAGGTTGATTTTGACGCGGCGACCCATCAGCTTGCCGATTACGCCCGCTTTCTGCAGCAATTACGCCAACAGTTACCGGCCGAGTTTGCACTTGGCGTGACTGGACTGCTGGATTGGGCAAAAACGGGCGACGTCGCCACGCTGAATGCGCTGGCGGTCGATGAACTGGTGGTCCAGAGCTATCAGGGTCGTCATACGGTAACGAATTATCAGGCGTATCTGCCCGCACTCAGTCGTCTGCGCATTCCGTTTAAGCTGGGGCTGGTGCAAAACGGTAGCCGGGACCCGCAGGCTGAAGCGCAGCTTGAGAAATCCCCGTGGTACCGCGGGACGGTGGTATTTATGCTTAATCCCCCTCGCCGTTAAGCCTTCGCTTTATGGTGGCAGCAGCCGGAGAGGTTATCAATGATCGGGCATTCGGCGCTGTCATCGCCAGGGCAACTCTCCGCCAGTGCCAGCAAATGCAAGCGCATGGCCTGCAGCTCGCTGATATGCCGCTCAATGTCCGCGACCTTTTCTAAGGTACGCTTTTTCACATCTGCGCTATGACGCGCCGGATCGTTAAACAGATTCACCAGTTCGCCGCACTCTTCGAGATTAAAACCCACCTGGCGTGCCTGGCGCAGCAGTGTAAGTTCATTCAGATGCTGTTGGTTGTATGTGCGATAGCCATTTTCGCTACGCAGCGGCGGCGTCACTAAGCCTTTTTCTTCATAAAAGCGTATCGCTTTGCTGGTCAAACCGGTTCTTTTCGCAACATCGCTAATATTCACATTCCCCCCGCGGATCTTGTTGGTACTGAGCCCATTATAGCCCAGATTGTCCTAATGATTTACCCGTGAACCCTGCACATTCCCCACCCTCACCACGATGCACAAATCCTTTTAATTCACATTGTTATATCCGATTTAGATCACATTTATGCATTTAATGACTGCACGAAATTGACTCAAATCAAAAGATATATTGGTTCTACATCTTTCATCTTGAACAAAGGGAAACAATTTTATATATAAACGCGAATGATAATGATGATCATTTACATTCAATAAAGGTTCTCTTATGTTGCCACGGAATAACCAAAGGCCATTTATTCTTTCAGCCCTGACATTATGCATGTCCGGCGCCGCTTTTGCCGCTACCTCTCCAACACACGCTTCTACGTCCGACGAAGACACGGTTATCGTCACGGCTAACCGCACAGAAAGTAGCCTTTGGGATAGCCCTGCAACCATCCAGGTTATCGATCGCCAGACGCTGCAAAACTCCACCAGCGTTTCTATTGCTGATGATTTACAAGATATTCCCGGCGTCGAAGTCACCGATAACGCCCTCGCAGGGCGGAAACAAATTCGTATCCGTGGCGAAGCGTCTTCGCGGGTGCTGATTTTGATCGACGGCCAGGTCGTCAGTTACCAACGTGCCGGACAAAACTACGGAGCCGGTTTGCTGATTGACGAATCCGCGCTGGAACGGATTGAAGTGGTCAAAGGCCCCTATTCTGTCCTCTACGGTTCGCAGGCGATTGGCGGTGTCGTAAACTTTATTACCAAAAAAGGCGGTGATAAGCCTCTCGGCGGCAGCGTTAAGGCTGTTTATAACTCCGCAACGGCAGGATGGGAAGAGTCGGCAGCGGCCTGGGGCAGCATCGGAAACTTTGACTACCGCATCAATGGCAGCTATTCCGACCAGGGGGACCGCGATACGCCTGACGGAAGATTGCCCAACACCAACTTCCGTAATAACGGCCAGGGCGTATGGCTGGGTTACAACTTCGATCGCCACAAAATTGGGCTCTCCCTCGATCGTTACAAACTGTCTACTCAAACCTGGTTTGACGATCCAGAGGGCCAGTTCGACGACTTTAGCGTCAAAATACCTAAGCTGGAACGCGAGAAAATCGGTCTTTTCTACGACTACGCGGCCGATGGGGATTACCTGAAGAACATCCATGTTGACGCATACAGCCAGACAATAGAGCGCAAATTTGAAAACCGGGTCAAAACGACCCAGGTTATCCCCAGCCCGATGATTAAAGCGCTGACGGTCAGCAATCAGACCAATACCAACGACAAACAGTATACCCAAGGGGTAACGCTACAGAGCAACTTCTCCCTGCCTGCTAACAACGAGCTGGTGATTGGCACTCAATATCAGCATGACAAAATAAAACAGGACACGGACGGCAGTACGCGCCAGACCGCAGCTACCGGCTTCTTCGATACGCAAACACGTACCCTGTCATACAACGAAGCGGAGCAAAGCAACACCTCATTGTTCGCGCAAAACGACTGGCGCTTTGCCGATGACTGGACGTGGACCGTAGGCGCACGCCAGTACTGGCTGTCTTCGAAGCTCAAGCGCAACGATACGCAAACCCTGCAAAGCAGCGGCAGCACCTGGCAATCCACCGGAGGAAATTCCGTTCACGATGATGAACTGGTGACCTCAACCAGCCTACGCTATTCCGGTTTTAAAGATCTTGAACTTCGGGCTGCATATGCCCAGGGCTATGTCTTCCCCACGCTGACTCAGCTGTTTATGCAGACGTCCGCAGGCGGCAGCGTAACCTACGGCAATCCAAACCTGAAGGCGGAACACTCGAATAACTATGAGCTGGGTGCACGGTATAAAGGGAATATGTGGCTGATTGACGGCGCCATTTATTACTCCGAAGCCAAAGACTATATCGCCAGCCTGGCCTGTTCAGGTCAACCCGTATGCAGCGGTAATACCACCTCTTCACGGGGCGGCTATTACTACTACGACAACATCGATCGGGCCAAAACCTGGGGCATGGAACTCACCGCAGAATACAACGGCTGGGCAGTTTCACCTTACCTGAGCGGTAATCTCATTCGCCGTCAGTACGAAGGCAATACCCTTAAAACCTGGGATACCGGCGAACCCACTCTGACCGGGCGCGTCGGCCTGAAACATACCTGGTTGATGAACGCCGCTAACCTGACGTCCGATGTCTTTATCCGCGCGGCGTCCAGCGCCAAAGATAATACCGGCACCACGGAAATCAACTACCCAGGCTGGGCCACGCTTAACCTTGCATTCAACACCGAGTTCGGTCCGCAGGATCAGTATCAGGTCAACCTCGCGCTCAACAACCTGACCGACAAGCGTTACAGAACCGCGCATGAATCTATTCCAGACGCTGGTTTCAATGCCGCCGTTGGCTTTGCGTGGAATTTCTGACGATGAAAAAACTCTTGATTGGCTTACTGAGCCTCGCCTGCGTTTTCAGTGCCCAGTCCGCCGACCGCCTGGTGGTGGCGGGCGGCTCTCTTAGCGAACTGATATACGCCATGGGCATCGGCAACCGGGTGGTCGGCGTTGATGAAACCACCTCGTATCCACCCGAAACTGCCGCACTCCCGCATATCGGCTACTGGAAGCAGTTAAGCAGCGAGGGCATTTTATCGCTGCATCCGGACAGCTTTATCACCTGGCAGGATGCTGGCCCTCAAATCGTGTTGGATCAGTTGCGGGCGCAAAAAGTTAACGTCGTGACGTTGCCGCGCGTACCGGCCACCGTCGAACAGATGTACGCCAACATTCGGGAACTGGCTCAAACCCTGCGCATTCGCGAACAAGGTGAGACGTTGATCGATCGCATACGTCAACGTCTGGATCGCGTTCAGCACAACGTGGCAGCGAAAAACGCGCCGGTCAAAGCCATGTTCATTCTCTCCGCTGGCGGAAGCGCGCCACAGGTCGCCGGAAAAGGCAGCGTAGCCGATGCCATTATGACCCTCGCAGGCGCACAAAATGTCGCCACCCATGCGCAGTATAAAAGCTACAGCGCGGAATCGCTGATCGCCGCCAACCCAGAGGTGATCGTGGTGACGTCGCAAATGGTGGATGGCGGTCTGGCTCGTCTGAGCGCGATTGCCGGTATTACCCACACTGCGGCCTGGAAAAACCAGCGCATTGTAGCGATTGACCAGGCGCTGATTCTGGGTATGGGGCCGCGCGTCGCCGATGCGGTTGAAGCCCTGCACCAGCAATTCTGGCCTCACTAACTGGATTTATAAAGAACAATGAAAACTGAACACTCGCTGGATCTCACCGCGCATTTTGCGCTCGAGGGAAGTCAGCCATTTAAGGATCGCCGCGCCACGATGCCCTGGCGTGGGGCGATCCCGGTTGCCAAAGAGCTATTGTCACAAACCTGGCAGGAGGTCATCAGCCAGCCAACCCCACCGCGGAAACGGTTGGTGTACTTGCATATCCCTTTCTGTGCAACACATTGTACTTTCTGCGGTTTTTATCAAAATCGCTTTGAAGAGGATCACTGCGCCCGCTACACCAACGCGCTATTACGCGAAATAGAGATGGAAGCCGATAGCGCATTGCATCAGTCGGCCCCGATTCACGCCGTCTATTTTGGCGGCGGTACACCGTCTGCGCTGTCGGCACGGGATCTGGCCAGAATCATCACCGCACTACGTGACAAGCTACCGCTGGCGCCGGACTGCGAAATCACCATTGAGGGGCGGGTACTCAATTTTGACGATGCGCGAATAGATGCCTGCCTTGACGCTGGCGCCAATCGATTTTCGATCGGCATTCAGTCATTTAACAGCCGGATCCGCAAGAAAATGGCGCGCACTTCGGACGGCCCGACCGCGATGGCCTTTATGCAGGGGTTGGTAAAACGGGATCGAGCCGCCGTGGTCTGCGATCTGCTGTTTGGTCTGCCAGGACAGGACGCAAAGGTGTGGAGCGAGGATCTGGCGATTGCCCGCGACATCGGCCTCGACGGCGTAGATCTTTATGCTCTGAACCTGCTCCCTAATACACCGCTTGGCAAAGCGGTTGAAACCGGGCGCACAACGGTTCCCTCTCCTGCCGAACGTCGCGACCTCTATCTTCAGGGCTGCGATTTTATGGACAGCGCGGGCTGGCGCTGCATCAGCAACAGCCACTGGGCGCGCACCACACGGGAACGCAATCTGTACAACCTGCTGATTAAACAGGGCGCAGACTGTCTGGCATTCGGTTCTGGCGCAGGAGGGTCAGTCAATGGCTATTCCTGGATGGTCGAGCGCAATCTGACCACATGGCATGAATCCATCGCCGCCGGAAAAAAACCGCTCATGATGATGATGCGCACCGCCGAGCGTGGTTTCCAGTGGCGACACACCCTCCAGGCCGGTATTGAAACGGCCCGCGTCCCGCTGGATGAACTGACACCTCATGCACAAAAACTGACCCCGCTACTGACCCAGTGGCATCACGCAGGACTGACGCGAGATGCCAGCACCTGTGTACGCCTGACCAATGAAGGGCGTTTTTGGGCGAGCAATATTTTGCAGTCTCTTGATGAACTGATTCAAACACTTAACACGCCGCGTATTGCGGTAGAGCAACCATAAAAGGAGTGAAGTATGAGCCATGTCTCTTTACAGGATTTTTTGAAAACTGAGCCGGACGGTACGCTGGAAGCTATCGCAGCCCAGTACAACACCACGCTGCTGGAGGTGGTGAAAAACCTCCCCTCCCCGACGCTGGTTTCCGGCGATCAATTTGATACCGTCTGGGAAACCGTCAGCGAATGGGGCAAAGTCACCACCCTGGTCCATACTGCTGATGTCATTCTGGAATTCACCGGTGAATTACCTTCCGGATTCCACCGCCACGGTTACTTCAACCTGCGCGGCAAAAAAGGCATGACCGGTCATATCAAGGCAGAAAACTGCACACATATCGCCCTGATTGAACGCAAATTTATGGGCATGGACACCGCGTCCATTCTCTTCTTTAACCAGGCGGGTAGCGCTATGTTCAAAATTTTCCTCGGTCGGGATGAGCATCGTCAGCTACTGGCCGACCAGGTCAGCGCCTTTCACGCGCTGTCTTCATCCTTAAAGGAACATGCCTGATGGCTCCATGGCTCATTTTTGGTGCAGGTGGTAGCGGCGTCGGCGCGAAAACACTGGCACTCGCACTGGCGGAACAACGTCCGGTGATTGCCGTCGTTCGCAACGCGCAGGTCGCTGCCGGGTTGCAGGAAAAAGGTGTGCAGGTCTTCATTGGCGACGCCTGCGACAGCCAGGTCACCGCCTGTGCCTGTCGCGCAGCGGGTCAACATGCCACGGTGATCTCCTCCATGGGCGGTGCCCAGGATTATCTGGCGCACAGAACCGTCATTGATGAAGCAGAAAAAGCGGAGATCAAACGCATGATTCTGGTGACTTCGCTTGGCTGTGGCGACAGTTGGCCCTTTTTGTCCCCACGCGCCAGGGCCGCATTTGGTCAGGCGGTACGCGAAAAATCGTTGGCTGAAAGCTGGCTACAAACCAGTCAACTGGACTACGCCATTCTCCGCCCCGGCGGTTTGCTGAACGGTGCAGCCACAGGTCAGGCGCAACGGATACAGGCCGAGGAGTGCCATGGTTTTGTGATGCGTGCAGATGTTGCAAGGCACATTCACGAACTGGCTACAGCCCCGTCACTCAATAACCAGATTTACAGTTTGGTTGAGCCAGGACTGAAACCCGCGTAAACCCCTCGCGGCGCGGGAACTTCGCGCCGCAAAGACGTTATGGAGCGTTGCGTGCTTAAGGACTCGCTTTCTTCCGTCAGCATTCTGACGGGTCTTTCTCTGTTGTTGGTCGCTCTGATGCTCTTCGGAGCCAGCCAGGGGGCGCTGAACATTAGCTTCAGCGCGCTGTTCAACGACGAATACCGTGACATCTGGTTGAACATCCGTTTGCCCCGTGTGTTGCTGGCCGTTCTGGTAGGCGCAGCGCTGGCAACGGCAGGGGTTATAATGCAGGGGCTTTTTCGCAATCCGATGGCCGATCCTGGCCTGCTTGGTGTCAGTAGCGGCTCCGCGCTGATGGTCGGTATCGCGATAGTTATCCCCTTTTCGTTTCCCGTGGTGCTGGTGCTGTATGAGCAGATGATTTTTGCCGTCGCGGGCAGCATGGTGGTCTGCACGATTATTTTCCTGATAAGCCAGCGTCATAGCCACGGCGGAATGATGCAACTGCTGTTAGCCGGTATCGCTATCAATGCTTTGTGCGGTTCGGCTATTGGCGTACTGAGCTATGTGGGCGATGAGCAACAGCTACGTCAACTTACGCTGTGGATGATGGGCAATCTCGGCCAGGCCCAGTGGCCAACGCTGCTGGTTGCCAGTACCTTTGTTCTTCCAGCCATTGCTGTCACCGTCTGTATGGCGGGCACGCTTAATTTGCTGCAATTGGGTGATGAAGAGGCGCATTACCTCGGCGTGAACGTCAAACGTAAGCGCCAGCAGTTACTGTTGCTCAGCTCGCTACTGGTTGGTGCTGCCGTTTCCGTCAGCGGCGTAATTGGTTTTATTGGCCTGGTGATCCCACATCTGATCAGAATGACTACCGGCGCCGATCATCGCTGGTTGATTCCCTGCTCGACGCTGGCGGGCGCCTGTCTACTCCTGATTGCCGATACGCTGGCCCGCACTCTGGTGCAGCCTGCCGAAATGCCCGTTGGTCTGTTAACCAGCCTGATCGGAGGACCGTATTTTCTGTGGTTAATACTGCGTAGCCGGAGGGTGTCATGATCGTTGCTGAAAATCTGGTTTACCACATTCAGGGCAGACGATTGACCGACGATGTTTCCCTGACGCTACCTGAAGGAGAGATTATCGCGATTCTGGGCCCGAATGGCGCCGGGAAATCAACGCTGCTCCGCCAGCTCACGGGTTATCTGCAACCTCACAGTGGGCGCTGTAGCTTATTCGGCAAGCCGCTGAACGAATGGTCAATCACCGAGCTGGCAAAAACCCGTGCCGTGATGCGCCAGAACAGTCATATGGCCTTCCCGTTTAGCGTGCAGGAGGTTATCCGCATGGGCAGGCATCCGTATCGCACGCGCAATACGGGCGATGAAACGGAACACATCATGACGTTGTGCGACTGCCAGGCGCTGGCCGCGCGCGATTACCGGCATCTGTCGGGAGGAGAACAACAGCGGGTACAGCTGGCACGTCTGCTGGTTCAGCTTTGGGAGCCCGAGCCTCGGCCCAAATGGTTATTTCTCGATGAACCCACCTCCGCCCTGGATATTCACCACCAGCAGCACCTTTTTCGTCTGCTGCGTCGCCTGGTGCGTGAACGGCAGTTTAGCGTCTGCTGCGTTCTGCACGATCTCAACCTCGCAGCGCGTTATGCCGACCGCGTGGTATTGATGGAACGCGGCAGGATTATTGATAACGGGTATCCGCAGGATGTCCTGAAGCAACGGGCGCTGAACGCGCTGTACGGTGCCGATCTCACGGTCATAAATGAACCGGAGCATCGAACGCCGCTTATCGTTCTCAATCAATAACAGACCGGGAACGCTCTGAGGTGACGTTCCCGTTTTTTTCCCCCTTCGCCCCTTTTTTCATCTTTTCTAAAAACACCCTTGACCTTCCCCTTGCTGGTGGGATTTCAAGCGGCGCAGCACCGTAACATGCTGCGCCAATTCAATAAATTAGATACTCAACTGACCTTCAAAACCCCCATATTGCCTCCAGAGTGTGGACGCAATGTGGACATTTCACTGAGAGGATTATAGTTCACCGCATCAAGCAAATAGTCAGGCGCAAAATGTGCGTAAACCATAGTCTGTGAAATATCAGCATGCCCAAGAATTCTTTGCAGTGCGATGATATTGCCACCCTTCATCATGAAATGTGTTGCAAAGGTATGCCTCAAGGCGTGCGCCGCCTGCCCGTCTGGCAAATTAGGTTTTGCAGCCTTCATCCGTAGCCGGAATGTTTTGTAACTAACGCGGAACAAACGCCCGGATTTGCAGTTTTTGACAATGTTGACAACCTCATCTGAGACCGGAACAACGCGCCGCTCGCCATTTTTTGTGAGGGTGAACATTACCCGGTTCCCGACTATGTTTTCGGCCTTGAGCTGATAAGCCTCCCCCCAACGTGCACCGGTAGCCAGAAGTAAAACGGCTATACGGTAGTAATCGCCCGCAGTCATCCCCAGCAAACACTCAACTTCTTCTTGTGTCAGATAGGTCATTTCGGTTTTCGGCTCTTTTAGAGCCTTGATAGCGCTTACCGGATTTTCTCCGTGAAACTCGTCAATCTCTGCCATTGATTTGAATATGCCACTGAGGGCAAACAGATCATGGTTGATAGTGGATGCCTTGATCCCCTGCTCAAGTCGATAGGCCCGGTAATCAATTAGACTTCTCGCATCAATCTGGTAAATCATTGGATCCCCCATGTCGGTGCATATGCAGTTAACGGCACTGAGACGGCGATTTGCATAACTCTTGTTGCGTCCGATAAGTTGCCACCAAAGCGCTATAAATTCGCTTAAGCGTCGTTTATCTGCTGGCCGGTTCAGGTATTCATGATTCTGGTACTTCGCAATGATGCTTCGCTCAAAAGCATGTGCATCGGCTTTGCGTTCAAACTTCCTACGGATGCGCTTTCCGTCGCGCCCCCGAGGTCTTACATCCACTTCATAGCGACCATCTTCGAGTTTCTTAACGGACATAAGAAATCCCTCCAACAGTCAGATCACTATCCTGGTAACAAATAGTGAAAATGTAATGTTTATAGATTGTTAGCCAATCTGTTTCCCGGAGTGGTCTGATTGAGTTTCTCCAGGCCCATTGTGTGCGAGAGCCGGTGCTATCTGGCCTCGGCTCGGTTCAGTGCGGTCATATAAAAACCACTCCTGATACTTGTGGAACCTGGGATGCCCAAATATTTTGATGGCTGAATCTAGCGTCATTCGCGATTTACCACTCTCATACCCCAAATATGTTGTGTAGTTAATTCCTACCAAATCAACAAATTGCTGCTTATTTAGCTGTTCTGAGAAACGAATCAGCCGCAACTTCTCACCTTGATCAGTTGACATAACCTTGAGATCTCCAGATAATCGCATTTATTCGAGGTTTGCTGCATAGCAACAAACCGACTCAACAAGCCTCTACGGAGGCCAATCAAGGAGTCTAACAAATGACAGAATCACGAGAAATCGAATTAAACGCGGGATCTCAACATTCACGGCAGTTCCCGTTAGACAGCGCAAGAGTGGCGCGTACCTGCAAGATGTCTCAAATGCAGGCTGACGGCATTCGTGATATGAACACTGAAGAACTGCAAGCGCAGATCTTCGTTACCCCTGCCGAATTTGCCTACCTCACCGGTCGCACGCTCAAATCTGTTCGCAATCTGATGGACCGCGCACAGCTTCCAGTTCACCGCGAAGGCATGCCAGGCTCAAAACGACCAAAGCGCTTCATCATGTTGCAAGAATATTGGGAAGCCGTTGCACACTGCCGTGCTCTGGTCACTCCGGAAGAAAGGCATTACATCGACAGACTGATGCGCGACAAGGCCACTTATCGACGCACCACCGGGAACAAACACAATGTGTTAAAGCGTAATAGCCGATCGACTCTGCAAAGCCGCGCGTAAGGAGTAATTAAGTAATGCGTAAACAATATTCACAACACGGATCACACGCTGGAAATATTCACGCCGCAGTGCAGATAAGCAAAAATACTTTTGCTTATCGCGGCTTCACCATCCGCAAAACACCGCGTAATATTTTTAACGCTCGTCAGACTTATTTGATAAACAAGCGTGACGATAAGACAGAAACGGATAATTACTATGGTCGTGATTTCGCATTAGCAGAAGCCGAACGCACAATTGACAGGTTGGTAGCAAATGGAAGACTTATCGACATTCGATAAAATCATTCTCACCATATGGCTGATGACATTTTCAATACTGTTTTTGATTTCCGCACAAGCTGTTATTCGCGATCATTGCCGTAGGGTTCAGGTTAAAAGAAAACGTAAATTACGGAGCAAGAAAAATGAAACGCTTTTACGCTGAGCAGTTTAATAAAATGCTTGAGGACTATTATTTTAATCTGGAAAACAACCCGCAGGGGCGAGAGTCCCATTATGGCGTACTGGCGAGTGGCGTTCAGCATCTTTACGGTGCCGCTTTCTGCGTAAATGATGATGAAACCCTCAATGAGCTTCGCCCTTTCATCAACGCCATCATGAATGGTGAGATGCCATCGCCAGCCGTAATAGAGGTTGCGTAAGGGAGGCAAGATGTTTAGCGAAGAAAGAACGTCATGGGAAAAAGAAATGCTTATTCGTGAAGCAATTTCAAATGCGCAGGAGCATGGTTTTTGTGTTCAGTTAAAGAACGGCTCACGTATTTATGTTACTCCCAACGCATCCACTATCGACATTATTATTTACGGACTTGAGAAGATTGTACGTGACGCTAATCAGCATCAGCGCTCACGTATGACATTCATAGACTTCATGTATTACTGGCATGAGCGATTATTTAATCGCATCAGAAAACGCCAGCACCATTAATTAACCAGCATTAAAAATAGCGGCATTCATTTTGCCGGAGATTCGCCTTGCCTTTTTCAGGAGGTCACATGTCGGTTAAGTCAATAAAGCTGGATAGCGGAATAAGTGATCCAGAGTTTATGGAAATAAGCACCAAAGCACGGAAACACGAGCGCGCTCACCTGCTGGGTCTGCTGCGTATTTATATCGGGACGCTGAAAGAGGAAGGCCTCCCCCCGGAAGATATTTATTCATCAGTCGAGCGGTGGATCAGCAACCGCGAATTAATCATCAATGAGGATAAAAACTTATGAACAACATCATGTTAGATATTCGCGTATTGGGGAAATCACCCGACTCCCCCATTTTTGCCATCGAGTGTGTTTTTTTTGAGCCGTCCACCGGGAAGATTGGCCCAGGATACTATCGCGCTGTTGATATCAGAACGGTAGGCGGTATTTATCCAGACGCGGTATTGCAGCTAATGAAAGGGGATTCTGCACAACGGGCTGAGGTCATTAACGCAACATGCAGTGCGATCGATGCCGTTGCAGGAGCATGTCGTTTTATCACATCAACAGCCTCAAAGCACGAGAAGCTCTTTTGCTGGTCTGCTGGTGATTCGCTTAGTGTTGCAGCGCTGGCGCATGCCGTTTCCCGGTATGATTTGGAACCCTTCTTACCGCCATTCGAAGTCCGTAATCTTTCAACGTTGATTCATATCGCTGGCGTTACCGGGTACGTCCCACATCCTCGCCGTTCTACTGCGACTTACATGCTGACTGATGCTGTTTATCGCGCCGAGCAGGTTTGCGAGATCTGGCAACGCCTGACCTCCCCACACCTCGAATCGTTGTGAGGGCAAGATAATGATCAGATCACCAATCAAATGGGCGGGCGGTAAAACTCGCATTATGCCGCAACTGCTGAAGCATTTGCCGAAAGCTGATTGCCTGATAGAGCCATTCGTTGGCAGCGGAACCGTTTTTCTAAATACCAATTATCGTAGTTACATTCTCTGCGACAGTAACCGCGCACTAATTAATTTCTTTCGCGTGTTAACCGCTGATACCGAGCGCCTGATTAACATCGCGAGATCGATGTTTCACGGCGATAACACCAGGGAGAGGTATTACGAGCGGAGAAAATTATTTAACTCCATGCAGTGGAGTGATACCACAAAAGCGGATCCTGCCTTGCTGTATGCCGCGCTATTCCTGTATCTGAATCGCCACGGGTACAACGGGCTCTATCGCGCCAATCTGAAAGGCGAATTCAACGTTCCATTCGGTAAGCATGCCGAGCCTTACTTTCCTGAAGCGGAAATACGTCTGTTTGCTGAAAAGGCCAACGACACGAAAGCCATTTTCATGCATAGCGACTTTCGCCTTTCAATCCGCGCTGTCGTATACGCCAGCTATGACGCTGTCATTTATTGCGACCCGCCGTACATCCCTGCCAGCGAAACCGCCAATTTCACCGCCTACGGCAAGCCATTTACCCTGGACGATCATCGCTCCTTGGTTACAAACCTGCTCAATGCTCATCGCCAGTTCGGCCATCGCGCGGTGATATCTAACAGCGACACGCCTGAAACTCGCGAAATTTATTCTGCCTTCAACCTTCACTCCCTGAGTGTCCGCCGCTCTGTGAGCGCCAAAAGCCGCGATATGGCTGGCGAAGTGATTGGCGTTCTTCGGGTGTGTGATGGCTGCGGCCGTGCTGGCGGTGGCTGGTGCCAGGATTGTGGGCCGGTAATGGGGAATGCAACTTATGGCGAGATGTTTTTAGGCTTCGACCCTGCCAAGGGCGGTGAAACACAGGAGCCTTTCTGATGACCATCAAAAAAACTCATACCGGGATCGTTATTACCAAAGATGGCCCGCAGCGCAAGAAGTTGCACCAGACGGAATCCATGTGGGTAGTCGGCAAAACTGAGTGCTACCGGAAAGACACCGGCAAACGCCACTTTGCCGAACATACCCGCCGTCGACTGCTGCTTGATTCAATCGAAGAGATTCGAAAGGTCGCACCCGATGAACACAGTTGATGCAGTTGTGACACGCGTACTCGACGTTCGTCCATACCGTGATTTCTGGCTCGTCGAAGTTGAGGTGTCGAGCTGGGGTGGGTACAGCCAGACAACCGTTATCTGCAATACCGAAAAAGATGCTCGTCAGGTTAAGACCGGCGACACCGTGACAATTTAGGGGCCGTGCGATGTATCTGAAACGAAGGGGAACACCAAGAAAAGCACCAAAGCATGTTCGGGCATGGACTCCGGAAGAAGACCAAATGCTTATTTTGCTATATGCAGAATTTAGTGCAGCTGAAGTTGCACGCCAGATAGGAAGGCCTCTTGGTGGTGTTGAGCGTCGTATTACAACACTCAGGAAGAGCAATCCAGGTCTCCTGGCAAAGCAGCGACCATTCACTTTGGAAGAAGAACATTTCATACGGCAGAACTGTAAAACAATGACGGTTGAACAGGTGGCTGAGTCTCTTCACCGGAAGCGTGGAGATGTGATCCAAAAAGCACTGCGTATGAAAATCAGTTTTTTTAAATGTGGGGATGCGCATCACAGCACTCGTATTTCAGATGCTGATGTACAGCTAATCAGGGAATTACGGGATGACGAACATGGAGCGAGACTGACGTTTGCCGAGATCGCAGAAAAATTCGACATAACTGAGCATGCAGCATGGCGGGTTTATAATTACCGCCTTACGGCTGCTGACGGTGTTTCCCGTGAGCTGGTATCTAAATGAGCGATTCCATCCCACTGACATGGGAATGGAACGCCAAAAGGCAGGCAGTTAATCCATCCCGGGTTGAAGAGTCAGCGATCGAATACATCACTCCAAAAGGTGAGCGCAAGGCGCTCGCCTATGGTGATCTTGTTGATGCTGTTTATCGTGCCCCCATGCGCCCGCGCGAGATTGATGCACGAGAGGCATTTGACCGCAAAGGCCGTGCTAACTACCTCCGCCGCAGGGTGCAAACTCTCCCGGCATTTATCCGCAAGCGCTTCGCCCAGCATCTTGAAAACCTCGATCGTAACAAGCCAAAAGATGTAATGCGCTGGTTGTTCGGCACGTTCGAACGCCATGTTTTACGTCGCGTGGATGCGGTAAATGCGCAATACCTGCCACAAAGTACGCTTCCTGCAATTCTTTTACCGCTGCGTGATGACTTTCACCTGTTGCCATGGGCGGACAAAAAACGCCTGAAAAGACTGGCGTATAAACTTGCGAATCTGATGAAAAGCGAGTTTATGCGCGAGTTTGATTTTCAGTATGAACAAACAGCTGATCTGGAATTTTCCTCGCTCTATGCCTACGGAGCCATAGCCAGCAAAGCGACAACGCTCAATATCGCAATCCCAGGCTGGCAACGTTATTGCGATGAAGAGCTGGACGCCGACGAGGCTTTGCGGGCAGCCGGAAGGCTTCACTCGGAAAAATGGTGGCTGGGCAAAATTCGCCGCATACATGATTGCTGGCGCGAACATCTCATGATAGCGACCGGCTATGTCAGCAAGGTGGTTTCACCTTATTGCTCTGATCCTTGCTTCAGGGAATGGGTAGCCCAGAAAAAGGCGAACTTTGAATACCTCCAGGCGATGGAGCTGGAAGATCAGGACACCGGCGAACGCAGCTCATTGCTGGATAAGGTAATGGGGAGCGTTTCCAATCCGAAGATTGCTCGTCATGAACTGATGGTGCGCATGCGTGGATTTGAGGATCTGGCTAACGAAATGGGGCTGGTAGGAATGTTCTACACACTAACAGCCCCGTCACGCTACCACTCCACGCATGTAAAGTCCGGCAGAAGAAACGACAAATATCGCGATGTCAGTCCACGCCAGACACAGAAATACCTCTGTAAAGTCTGGGCCAGAGTGCGCGCTAAATGGGGTCGCGAAGGCATTCGCACGTTTGGTTTTCGTGTAGCTGAACCACATCATGACTCTACTCCGCACTGGCATCTGTTGTTGTTCCTGCGTCCTGAAGAGGTGGATTATGCAACCGCCATTTTTCGCAAACACGCCATGAAAGAGGACGGTAACGAGAAAGGTGCTTCAGAGCACCGTTTTACCGTTACGCCGATTGACGAGCAATTTGGGTCTGCAACGGGCTATATCGCGAAATACATCTCGAAAAACATCGATGGCTACGGCATGGATGGTGAGGTGGATCTTGAGTCAGGCCAGCCAGTCAGGGAGATGGCGAAACGTGTACGCGCCTGGGCTTCACGCTGGAACATCCGCCAGTTTCAGCAGATTGGCGGTGCCCCCGTTACCACCTGGCGCGAATTGCGCCGGTTAGGTAGCCGCGAGCTTGTATTACATCCGGAACTGGAGGCAGCGCGTGCAGCAGCCGATGCGCCAGACTGGCCGGGATACACCAACGCTCAGGGTGGCCCCTTTGTCGCGCGCGATTGTCTGCGCGTTCGCCTTAACTATGAGTACACCGAAAACGGTAATGATTATGGTGACACGGTCGCCAAAATTACGGGTGTCTATTGCCCGTACACGGGCAGCGAATCGGTAATTTTCACCCGCACCACCGATTACAAAATTGTGCCGAAGCGTAAGCCGTCGCCGGTCGAGATTTTGACCTTAGAAGGCCGCGCAGCGGCCCCTCGGAGTTCTGTCAATAACTGTACGGGACGCTCCGGAACGGACGAAAAACAACCGTTAAAAGTGGCGGTGCCAGCTGGTACCACACCGTCAGAACCGACGATGCATGCCGGTATCGATCACCCGAACAGTCAAGAGACAGAACTTCCGCTGAATATCGAAGATTTGCGCCGATATTCACGCCAGCAACGGCAGGAAATCACCAGCAGGCTGAAAAACGTTGGTCGCGAAAGCTCAGATCAGGCCTTCGAACGTACCGCGCGCGGCCTGCGCACGTCTGTTGGTGATGAAACTGCGTTGACGTGGGGGCCCAAAGTAGTCGCCTCTAAAGACATGAGCCTGACGCCAGAAGAGGCAGATAGACGCTGGCGCGAGCAACTGCGGATCGAGGCAGAGAAGCGGGCAGATAACTACGCCGCCGCAGTAGCGGAATACCAGAAGAAAAAGGCCAGTGCCGCATTGTGCCAGGCGCAGCAAAAAGAAGCGTCGCAGAAGCATGGCATCCCCGAAGAAGTGATCGACAGTATTGGCGCGCAGCTGCGTAGCTGCCGGATTTTCGTCAGTGATGACGTCGTGCGATCAATCGCAGATGGTGCCCGCGTTCGCCACGGCGGTGGAATGCTCATGGCTGAGGGTGGCCAGTTACGTGAAGTGAAGGCATGGCACGCAGGCGAGAAAGATAAACCAACTTCCGAATATGTGGCGGTGTGTGACCTGGTCACACGCTGGAAAAAGGCTGTTAAGCGAAAAAACGAGAGGTAAACATGAAGCATTTAAGCACTAAAGCTATTGGGTCAGTCATCGCAGAAATGAACCGGCAGGATGAAAAGTGGGGAGCTGACCGCGAGCAACATCCGTTCGTCTGGCAAACCATCCTCAGCGAAGAGGTGGGCGAGTTTAGCCAGGCAATTTTGCATGACGAATTTGGCGGTCATAAATCAGGAACGGCGCGCGAAGAGATGGTGCAGATCGCTGCCATCGCACTTCAGATTATCGAATTTTACGATCGCCATTGTACGCCGGTACAGGAATCCGAAGGCGCGCAGCAGGTGCTGGCGTTGCCAGCCATCCCGGCTGGCCGTGAGAAAGTCGGTGGTTGTGAGTGGCTGGACTGGAATCAGTTGTCGGCGCTGGGTCTGATTGTTCGCATTAATACCGAAGTGCTTCACCCAGTTGGCCTTGCGCTATACCGGGATCCGGCGACGGGGAGTTCAGCGGGGGCAATGATTTCTCCAGACGGCAAGTGGACCTATGGAAGTGAGGTTGTTAAGGGGAGAAAACTGTAGCTATTGTCGGGGCATGGTCGCTTTTGCCCATGCTGGCCATTTTATCGAGCACCATCATTTTTGGTGGTGCTGCAGGTTAATTTTTTTGAGGGTAATAAGGCGATGAGCTATCTGGGAAGTAAGGCGGCAAGCGGTGTTTATCAAAAAATCATCGCCGAAATGCCGCCGCACGATACTTACATTGAAACCCACCTGGGCGGTGGAGCCATCATGTTGCATAAGCCGCCAGCTATACGCAATATTGGCATTGATCTGGATGTGGAAGCGCTTAAAAACTTCGCTTTCACACACCAGCTTTCGCATATCAATATGGTGAACCGCGACGCGGTAGATTACCTAGAAACGTTTGACTTCACTCGCGCCGGTCGTGTACTGATTTATGCCGATCCCCCCTACCTGCTGGAAACCCGAACCAGCGCCGCCCGTTACCGTAACGAATACACGGTTGCTGACCATGAGCGTCTTTTACGCTGCCTGATGTCACTGCCGGAAAATGTGAGTGTCATTTTATCCGGCTACCCGTCACAGCTTTACGACAACACGCTGACCGGTTGGCGTTCGCGAGAGTTTCAGTCCATGACACGCGGAGGTGTTCGAACGGAGAAAATATGGATGAATTATCAAGAGGGGCGCGCTTACTCTCATACGTTCGCAGGGAAAGACTACAACGACCGATACAGGATTAAGCGTAAGGCGAAGCGCTGGAAAGAAAAATTCGCTGCGTTACCATCTGCCGAAAGGCTGGCGATCATGGTGGCGCTTAACGAGGTAGATGCAGGCTAGTAAAAAGCCGCCTGGCTGGCGGCTTCTTCAATAGCAATAGTCACTTATTCTTCTTAAGCGGTTTGGCTTTCCACCGCTTAACCAGCCATTCAAACTCTTGATAGGTCGTTTCTGAATTGATGTGCTCCCTGATAGCTTTGATCAGGGGTTCGGCAATATCGTATGTTTCTATAACGGTGGTATATGATGTTCGTTTGATCATCTGCTCGTTATAGATACCTTCGCGGATACTTACGGCAACCCTTTCGTAAAAATTCAGGATGTACTGGAACTTGCGGCGCTCTGTCATTTCCTCTTCGGTGATCGCTTTGCCTTCGCAGGGAAAGACGTAAGCGCGAAAAGATTTTCCTGAACGGTGCACCTGCTTCAGAACGTGCAGCGATTCTATGTACTGCGTATCCTGACGACTCTCGAAGAGAAAGTTAGCGGTCTGCGTTTTCTTTGCCGTACGGACGTTATAGATAATCGTTCCGATAGCGACCAGGACGCCAAGCAGAACGATAGCATTACTGATGATTTGTAGTGTTGTCGGGTCCATATTCTTTCATCCATAAAAAAGGCGGGGCTAAATTCCCCGCCTCATAGAGGTCAATGCGACTTAGAAGCCGTCAAACTCATCAAACATTTTTCTCATACCAACCTCCTTTAATTCAATACTCACCACTTTCTGTGGTTTTCTGTGACAAAATTACCCGAAAGGTAATGTGTAGTCAAATAAACGGTCACTTTTTTACCCGCACAATAGTGCACAAATTTGCACAATTTTTTTGAATCAATTTATGCCATTTCCGGCCTGTGCTGGCGCGGTCTGAGCAGGGATCCGTGCATGCACAAAAAAAGGGGCGTTTGTCGCGCGCAGGTGACGGGGGAACAGCCCCCGCAACAGGGGCAGGAAGGGGATCCCCTTTAGATACACGGATTAACGCCGTAATCGCTGCTTTGCGCGTCGTTTAGTCGTGCGCTGTTATGTTTTGATGGTGTGGGAAAACGCCCGTCAGCGTGGCGCTGAGGCGCTCTGATGTGATCAATGTATTGAGCGGTGTTCAGGCGTCAGTACGCTGCTCCCGAGGGGGAAGAGCAGCAGGGATATTTAAAGTATTTGATGATGTGTCGGACGGTTCGCCATGCGCTGGCCGGAACAGTCAGCGCTGGCGGTGGTTTATGGTGAGGCGTTGCGGGTTAATTCTGTTCCAGCAGGGCGTAGGGGTTAAACCGGATCACCTCTTCGCCCAGCCAGTCGTTGACGTGTTTCATGGCCTCCATCACTGGCATAAGCTCGTTAATCGCATAGACTCGTGCGGCTTTCTCCACGTCGCCAAACGATCCTTTTTCGCCTGGCATGGCCCCCATCAGCTGCGGTGGCACCCGATGAGCGGCAAGGATATCGTCACGGGAAGATGCCTTGACGTTCATGAATTCATCTTTCGCGGTGATCTGCTGGAACGGCAGGATCTGCACGCCATCTTTGCCGCCACCTGGTGCATGCAGCAGGATATTCTTGAAAGCTCCCTTCCCTCTGGACTCTGACAGCGTTTTCTTTACCACCTCGACGCTCTTATCATTGGCCTGCGCTGAGCTGATGTAGATGATGCAGCCCGCATGAGAGCCATTGTCATAGTACAGCTTACGGAACGTATCGGCAGAGTGTGCCAGGCTGGCAGACAACAGCCCGCCGATATACTCCGGCATGCCGTAGATTTCCTGATTGATATCAGGATTCATGATGTGGCACACATCACCGCGCCGGAAGGTGTACTCTTCCTTCCCTTCCTGCACGTACCAGTAAGTATCAAGGTCTGTACCCCGGCGCGTGTATTTCGCCAGGGCATGCCGTAGCTCCAGCGGTCCACCAAGTCGGTTAGTGCGCAGCTCAAGATAGGTGTTACCGAAAACAAACCAGTCGAGGGCAAATCCGGAGAATGCCTGACGCGATAACAATTTGTGGGGGATAAAACAGCCGAGCAACACGTTGCGTTTAAAGTACAGCGCGGACTGATGCCATGACGTTTTGCGCGATGCGCGCGCCAGTCCGTACCAGTCAACCGGCGTTTCAAAGTACCGGCCATTATCGGCGCAGTACATGTTATCCAGCAGATCATAGCTCTCCGCCCGGTAAGGGCCGTCAAAGCTGAAGGCACTCAGCGACGGGGCACTTCTCAGTGCGTCAGACAGGTCGCGCGATGTGGCTGGCTGGCGGTTGTAACTCTTTTTACTCTTTTTCATCAGAACTCCATCGCGAATCCACCGCTGCCGTCTTTTTCCTGTCCCAGCGGTTCGTTGATAATGGCGAGCATCGTCGCCCAGGCAAGATCGCCATGGCTGATGCCACGGGATCGGTCAGTGTCATAGGTGATAAACCCGCCAGGTGTCTTAACCTTTCGCACGGCATTGAAGGCCGTCACAAGTTCCCGCTCACTGCGATCGTATTCCCAGCGACCGGCGCGAATGATATGGAGCATTTTCAATACCAGGGCGCGCTTTGAAGCCAGGTTAAAGGTGTACGGCACCGCCATGGGGAAGAACTTTCTCACTATCTGGTAGACGGCTTCACCGTTACCACCGGTCACGTCAATGCCAATATGCTGAACGTTATATTTAAACGTCAGGTTTTCGATAACCTTCGCCTGCTCTTCGAACTCCAGCCCCTGTACCTGGATAGTTTCTATCGTGCGGAACTTACCACCAGGCACCAGAGGTGGCACTGTGACGGATACCCCGCCGCTGTCACCCTTACCACTGCTGCCGTTGGCGTCATAGCCAATCCAGACCGCGCGCTGTCCCATTGGTCTGCTGGCGAAAGGTTTCCAGTCGGGCCATTCGTCGTAACCGTCAGCCCCACAACCGATCAGCGCGTTAAGGTTGAACGCCGACTCACCATCCCGGACGAATTCGCACATGTACAGGTTCTGGAATTCATCGTCGCTGTTCTCGTCCTGTATCTCTTCAAGGTCGGCATACTCCCAGCCGTGTTCTATAACGTCTTTCAGGGTAACAATCTGACGCCAGGTTTTATCCGGACACAGCAGGCCGCTGTTGAGCGTCTTCCAGGTCACATCAAACGCCTGCCGCTTCGATTTGGCGCGCTTTTCGTTCCAGCGATCGCCCGTCCAGAACGGGTAAGCCTCGTGCGTTTCGCCTGATGGCGTGGAAAAGTAGGTTCGCGTCAGCCCTTTCAGTGTCGCCATTGCCCCCGCCACTTTGCGCAGGTTGGTGAAATTGCTCACCCAAAAGAATTCATCGAATTTAAGGTTGCCGGTATATGACTGCGCGGTTGCTGCTGATGTACCGAGAAAGTGCAGCTCTGCGCCGTTGGACAACACAATTTTGTCGCCCCCCTTCAGCTCAACGTCCACCTCTTCCGCCACTTTCTGAATGAATCCCCTGAACTGGTGTGCCTGACGCCGGGAAGCCGATAAAAAGATCTGGTTACGCTGATACGGGTATTTCACATCATCCCGCAGCGCATCAAGCAGCGCTTCACGGGCGAAATACCAGGTGGCACCAATCTGACGCGACTTCAGGATCATGCGGTTACGGTGGTGACGTTGCTCATACCAGCCGCGCTGATGCCAGGACAGAGAGGCGAGGATCTTTTCCCGCAGTGCCGTTATCTGCTCATCCGTGAAATGGTTCTTCAGCTTGCGTTTACGTGTTTTTTTGCCGCCAGCCGCTTCTGCTGGCTGGCCGTCATTCAGCTTTTTCAGTTGCCGGGTCAGCAGGTCAATCTCCTTGAAGTCGCCCCCGGTCTTCTCTTTCTTGTCCGTCAGCTGGATAAGACGAGCATCCATGGATTGCGTGACACGCTGGATAGCTGGCGTTTCGTCCCATTCGTCGCGTTTCTTCCACGAATAAATTGTGTTCTGGCTGATACCCATCAGGCGCGAGATCTCCGCTGGCGGGTAGCCCTGCCAGTAGAGTTGTTTTGCGCGTAGCCGTACAAAAGCGTCCTGAATCATCTCTTCTCCCCTTGTATGCCGGGAAGATTACCGCGCGCGCGATCCCGCTTTCGCCCTCTTTCAGTTCTGTGCCTTCAGCGACAACAAAAGCACGTTGAGACAGTAACTTGCGCTCTGTCATCATGACCATAAACCAACCAGTAACAGGACAATCAGCATGGCGAGCACCGCAAAACCAGCCCGCAAAAAGTTTCGCGTCGCCGTTTCTGGCGCCACCGTTGACGGTCGCGAAATCAGCGGCGAACACCTGAAAGCGGCAGCAGAAAGTTATGACCCGAGCGTTTACGCTGCGCGTGTGAACGTGGAGCACTACCTGTCAATGCTTCCTAACAGCGACTTCAGCGCAATGGGGGACGTTACCGGACTCAGCGCCGAAGATATTACCGATGGCCCGTTGAAAGGCCGCACCGCACTTTATGCGGAGATCGAGCCTTCGGCACGTATGAAGCAGCTCACCGATGAAGGCAAAAAGGTGTATTCCAGCATTGAACTACACCCGCAGTTTGCGCTGAACGGCAACGCCTATGTTGTCGGGCTCGCCATGACGGACACCCCGGCAAGCCTGGGCACTGACCGTCTGAAATTTGCCGCTCAGCAACGCGCACAGGTCATGGCGTTCAATAACCAGCAAACCGAGCTACCGATGTTTACCGAAGCGATGGAGGCAGAGGTTATCGAACTGACGCAGCAGCGCACTGAAGAAGGTAAGCAGTGGCTCAGCCGCGTGATGGACCTCATCGGCAAAGGCCGCAAATCCGACAGCGAGCAGTTCAGCCAGGTGCGTGAGGCCGTTGAAAATGTGGCGCAGTCTCATTCTGACCTTCTCGATCGTTTCAATTCACTGGAACAGAAGAACAGCGAAGCCAGCCAGAAGGTTGAAAAACTCACCAGTGAATTAACCACCCTGCGGGAACAGTTGCAGACCCAGGACAGTAACCAGGCGTCCCGCTTTGCTGCCACCGGTGGTAATGGCGCACAGCTGGTTGATTACTGATTTAACGAAGAGAGACAGACTAATGACAATCGTACTTTCCGGGAATACCCGCACGCAGCTTGAGCTGTACATGCAACGTCAGGCACAACTGAGCGGCGTGACCGTCAGCAACCTGACTAAACGCTATTCGGTGGATCCGTCCGTGCAGCAGCGGCTGGAAAATGCCGCCAAAGAAAGCACCGAACTGACGCAAAAGATTAACGTTATCGGCGTTGACGATCAGGAAGGCGATAAAGTCCTGGTTGATACCACCGGGCCGATTGCCCGCACCAACTCCAGCAGCGACGGAGCGAAGCGCCGTAACCCGGCAAGTGTTCACGAGCTGGCTGCACGTCGCTATCGCTGTGAGCAGGTGAACTACGACACCTTCATCAGCTATTCGCAACTGGATGCCTGGAGTGCTCACCCTGATTTTCAGGCCCGCGTCAGCCAGCAAATTGCACGACAGATTGCACTTGACCGCATCATGATCGGGTTTAACGGCACCTCGCATGCGCTGATCTCCGATTTCGCCGCTAACCCGCTGCTTCAGGATGTGAATACCGGCTGGATGGAGCAAATCCGTAAGCATGCAGCGGCCCGAGTCATGTCAGATGTGACCATTTCCACCCGCGACATGGATAACAAAATCACCGCCAAGGGGCTGTATGGCAACCCGGATGCGCTGGTACAGGATGCCCGTTCTTCTCTGCTGGATGAATGGCACAAGGACGCGCCGGATCTGGTGGTGTTGATGGGGCGTGATTTGTTCAACACCTTGCGCCTGCCGTTGATTAACGCGATGAGCACCACCAACCCGAACACGGAACTGATGGCCGGGCAGCTGATTATCTCTTCGCGCTTTATTGGCGGTTTGCAGGTGTTCCTTGCGCCATTCTTCCCGAAAGACGCCATGCTGATCACCTCGTTCAGCAACCTGTCGATCTACTTCCAGAAGGGGTCTCTGCGCCGCCTGATGAAGGAGGAGCCAGAATACAACCGTATTGCAACCTACCAGTCGATGAACGATGCCTACGTGGTGGAAGACTACGGCAAAAGTGCACTGATTCAGGGCATTAAGTTTGCCGATGCCCCTGCTGAGGGTGGCGGTGCGTAACTGACGGCACGGGCGCACGCAATGCGCCCGTCATAACGGAGGACATAACTGATGCTGACACCGGCACAGAAACATTTTCAGAGCGTCATGGCGCAGCGTACGGGACTCAACACCGGTGAAGAAACCCTGGTCGAGCGTACTGCACACGAGCAAATCCTGCATCGCCTTCGCCTCGCGCAGTCACGGTTAAGCGGGATCCAGTCCAGGGCGGCAAAAGCGGACGTTAAAAAAGAACTTCTGCCAGATTTTGCCGGATGGATTGACGGCACGATTGAAGGCGACAGCGGTCGCCAGGACGAAGTGATCACCACCCTGATGGTATGGGCGGTTGACTGTGGCGATCTGGCGCTTGCCCTGCGTATCGGCGAGTACGTAATACGCCATAACCTCAGTCTGCCGGACAATTTCGGGCGTGATGCCGCGACGGTGCTGACAGAAGAGATCTGCAATCCGATCCTGACGCTGGCAGGCACTGACCCGGACGCGGATTTATCCGGCGTCATCGCGCCTCTGGATGCGCTGTGGGAGATGGTCGCGAACCGTGACATGCCTGATGAGGTGCTTGCCAAACTTTGTAAAGCCAGCGCCTTCGCTCGTCGCGCCTCCACTGACCCGGAGACGCAGGGCGCTTCGCTGAAGCTGCTTCGCCAGGCGATGCACCTCAACCCGAACGCCGGTGTTAAGCGTGAGATCGCCGCATTAACCCGTGCACTTAAAAAGGTTCAGGGTGCCGGTAGTGATGTGGCCCCTACCGCCGAAAGTGACGTTGCTGCAGAAAAGAAAGAGCCTGCGAAGACTAAAGCCAGCAGAACGCCACGCAAAACGACCACCGGGAAGGCCGGCGCCACCCGCAAGAGCACGAAAAATAATTAACGACTTCGACCCCCGTCGACAGGCGGCGCGACCGGCGATCTGAACCCTCTCCGTGTTCTTTTTACCGATCGCCCACCGCCTGATTTTTCCGGAGAGCACCCTATGAGCATGGTGGCAAAACCCAGAGTAGAACCGGCAGAAAACGACACCACCGATATTGATGACGGTGAAGAGAAAGTCACTGCCGGAGCGTTCTGGCCTGACATTGTGCTTCGGGAGCTGCGCCTTGCCAGCCGCATTCCGGGCAGGACAACCACTTCACGGCTGATGTATGTCACCACCGAAGCTGTCGCGCATGTTACCGATGAGCTTCAGGAGTGGCAGCAGCAACAACTGGCTGAAGGTTACAGCACACTGGCGGATGCCCCGACCATTAAACCGAATGGTGAACCTGAAATACCGCCGCGAAAAATCAACAGCGAGAGCATCAATATTCACCGCTACCGCCGTGCGGTCTATGCCGCCACACGCGCCCTTATCCTTGAGAGCGCCCGCGACGTGGACACGACCAACAAGAGCGACCGGAAAGCCGATGCGCTGGACACGCAGGCGGAAGACCTCTGGCGCGACGTTCGCTGGGCTATTGCCGATATTCGCGGTGCTCAGCGTATCTGGGCGGAGCTTTGCTGATGAAAGTGAAGGCACTACAGGGCGATACCGTGGATTTACTGTGCTGGCGTCATTACGGCACCACGCAGGGGATGACGGAGAAAGTGATCGCAGCCAATCCTGGGCTGAGTGGGCAGTTATTCCTTAATCCTGGTCAGGAGGTGGAACTCCCGGATCAGGGGCAAAAGAAACAACGGGAGATGGTACAGCTATGGGGCTGAATATATTCCAGCGGATACACGACCACATCACTTTTTTTATGTCGGTGGTGGTCACTGGTATCGGCGTAATGACCATCAGCGAAAAGATCGCGATGGCGGGGCTGCTGTTAGGGGCGCTTTCGCTGGCCCGCGCCTGGCTGCATCGGGGCAGGATTGAACGGGCGCAAAAACGCCGTAACGATCTGATTGCACAGATCCTCAGTCAGTCTGAGGCCAGGAGTCTGCACGAAGCGGAACGCCGGGCGCTTGACCTGTTACAGCATGACGGGCATGGCGATGAATCTGCCCGTTAAGCGCTACGCCGTCGCCGTCATTGTGGCGCTGGGGATCTCGCTGGCTCCGGAAGCCCTGCGTACATCCGAAGAAGCACAGGTAAAAATTGCCACATGGGAAGACTGCCGCGCCACCCCATACCGTGACATTGCGGGAGTGGCAACGGTCGGCTGTGGCTCCACGGGCAATGTGCAGAACCGGTTGTACAGCGAAAGTGAAGTGGCGAAGCGCTGGGTTAATGACCTGCGTCATGCAGAAAACTGCATTAACCAGAATTTTAACGGTGCGGACATGCCACAGTCTGCGTTTGAGTCCATGACGGACGCGGCCTATAACCTGGGCTGTTCTGGCCTGATGTGGTTCAAAGACAAAAATGGAACACGCCAGCGCACCACCATCTGGAAACTGGCACAGGCGCACCAGTGGGCTCCTGTGTGCGACAGGCTGACCGATTTTGTTAACAGCAGCGGGAAGCGTGTGCAGGGATTGCTCAACCGCCGCACCGATTTTAAGGCCTGGTGCCTGCGTGATGTTGAGGCACAGCGATGAATCAGACAATCACACTTTGCCTGCTGCTGGCGCTGGTTACGGGCGGTTTACTCTGGCAGACAAACCAGCGCGGAAAAGATTCGGTTCGTAATGATGAGCTTTCCCGTGAGCTGAAAAGTACCGGCGAAATCATGGGTGAACTGCGGGCAATAAAAGCAGACGTCACTGCTTTGCTGGCACAACGGCAGGCAGAAGAACAGCAACGAAATGCACAAGGAGAAATCAGACGTGAGCAGATGCGCGAAGCAACGAAAAACGATACGTGCGCTAACACTGTGGTGCCTGCTGCTGTCAGTAACAGCCTGCAAAAGCGCCCCGCCAGTACCACAGGTACAGATAGTGCACGAGCCGGTGCCGGAAAGCCTGACAGCCGCGACGCCGCAGCCGGAACTGGCAAGCCCCGTCACCTGGGGCGGAATAGCCAACTGGAGTGATCGCCTTCGCGATGCGCTGGATAGCTGTAATGCCGATAAGGCTGCGATTAGTGAGCTCGATATTCGCCGCCTTAAACGACTGAATGAGAACACGGGAGCCGGACAATGACGTTATTTGATTTTATTGCTGAGCATCCATTCTGGACGCTTATTTATCTGCTGATCATTGCGGGCGTGATTGAGCGCTTCGCACGTTAAAAAGGTGCCACCATGCTGAAAATTAACTCACTGCGTGAAGCGATGGTCAACGCCAGCCGCTGGTGTAAAGCCAACCCGGAGAAGTTCACGGTATTTGTGGAAAGCGGCGGTATCGAGACAACCGGCGAAACACCTTCTTTTGCCTACCGCTATAAACTGGTGTTTTTCGCCATGGATTTTCCCGGCGATATCGATGACTTCACCTTACCGTTGATGGCCTGGCTCTGGCACAACCAGCCAGACCTGCTGCTTAACCCTGAAAATAACAAAGATGTTAAGTTTTCAGTCGCCATCAATGACGACGACAGTGCCGATATTCTTTATGAAATCCCGGTCAGGGAGCGCGTGAAAGTCAGTCGCGATGAAGACGGAACCGTCCACGCGGAACACCTGCCAGAACCAAAACCCCGTATTCCATCATCTGGCGGAGACTGGCACGCCGTGTTTGAAGATGTGACGTGGGAGACTGCCGTATGAGTGACGATCGCTTTCGTGAACTGGATAAGGTATTCAGCGATATCCTTGCGGGTATCTCTGCATCCGGGCGGACTCGCTCGGCCCGTCTCATCGGGCAGGAAATCCGCCGCAGCCAGCAGCAGCGTATCCGGGCGCAAAAAGGCCCGGACGGAGCCGCTTACCCACAACGCAGGCGCCGGATCATTCGTTCCCAGCAGGGCATTAAATTTATCTGGAATAACGAAGCCAGGACGCTGAAAAACTGGCACGGCGGGCGGGGGAAATACGGACGCACTATCACCGGCTTTGACACCGAACGTAATGACATTCGCACGTTTTACCGCAGCGATATTGATCGTTATCTGGAAATTAACACGCGCTCGCTGCGCCGCGATACGGCCCGTAAAGCGCCGATGTTTGAGCGTCTGCGAACACTGCGGTTTATGAAGATGCGTCCTGATGCGCAGGGCGTGACCGTGGGTTATGACGGTGTGGCTGCGCGTATTGCCCGCGTGCATCAGTACGGCGAGCGCGATCAGGTCGGGCCGGGTGTTGTGACTAAATACCCTGTTCGTGAACTGCTGGGCCTGTCTGCGGTGGATGAACATCTGATTTACAACGCCACCATTAACAGCCTGGGAAGTGCCGCACGATGAACGCCGAACTGATACGTCTGCTGGAAAACATCATTCGCACCGGCGTAATTTTTGCCGTTGATGAAGAAAAATGGTGTGTCCGCGTGCGTAGCGGAAATCTGGAAACGGGCTGGCTGCGCTGGAACACTCCACGGGCGGGGGCATTCAAGATCTGGATCCCGCCTTCCGTTGGGGAGCAGGTCTCCATTGCCTGTATCGGCGGCAACCCGGAGACCGCCATTATACTGGGAAGCCTGTACAGCAATGACCACCCGGCACCGGGCAACAGCCTGAAAGAAATCGTGATAAAGGCACCTGACGGTGCAGTTGTCCGATACGACGCCGACACCAGTGCGCTGGAAGCCACCGGCATGAAAACCGCGAAACTTGAGGCAACTGTTAGCGTCACGCTGGATACCCCTGTTGTGGAGTGCACTAAACATCTGAAAACCTCCACGTTTGAAGTTACGAAAGGCGGCAAGATGCGCGGTAATGTTGAGCACAGCAACGGGAAAATGACCTCTAACGGCGTGCAGGTCGACGACCACGGTCACGGTGGCGTGCAAAGAGGCGGTAGCTGGACGGAGGGCACAAAATGACGGCGACTTACACGGGGATGAACCCCAACGGCACTGGCACCCTGAGCGATACCGATCAACTGTGGAACTCAGTGAAGGACATACTGACCACGCCGCTTGCCAGCCGGGTGATGCGACGTGATTACGGCAGTCTGGTGCCTGACCTGATTGATGAGCCGCAGAATGATGCCACCCGCCTTCAGTGCATGAGCGCCGCCGTTATCGCGCTGTCGCGCTGGGAAACCCGAATTGCACTCAATACCATTGATATTCGCTGGTCAAAGGATGGACGGGCTGTGGCTGAACTCTCCGGCATTATCACCCGGAGTATGCAGCCGGCCACCGTCACGATGACACTACGGGAGAGCTGCCATGCCGACAGTTGACCTGTCACAGCTTCCGCAGCCGCAGATCATTAAGGTGCTGGACTTCGAAGAGATCCTTGTTGAGGTCAAAGCGGACATGATTGCAGCATTTCCTCCGGAGCAACAGGCTGCTGTTGCCGCTGCGCTTGAGCTGGAATCTGAACCCCTGAACGCCATTGCCCAGGTATTCGCCTACCGGGAAATGATGCTGATGCAGCGCGTAAATGACGGGGCGGCGGCGTGCATGCTGAGTCATTCCACCTTCAGCGACCTGGACAATCTGGGGGCTAACAATAACACTCAACGCCTGGTCACGAAGGAAGCCACAGATACCACTGAGGCCGTCTATGAAAGCGACGCAGCATTCCGGCTGCGCATTCAGAGTGCGTTCGAAGGGTTGAGCGTCGCGGGACCAACCGGCGCATATGAGTATTTTGCAAAAAGTGCCAGCGGTAAGGTGGCTGATGCCAAAGCAACCAGCCCGTCACCTGCCGTGGTCGTGGTCTCCGTGCTTTCCACGGAGGGAGACGGAACGCCAGACCCGGCGTTACTGGCAACCGTTAATAAAGCGCTGTCTGCGGATGACAAAAGGCCGGTCGCCGATCGTCTGACAGTTCAGGCGGCAGAAATCGTGAATTATCACATCAACGCCGTCCTGTATCTCTATCCGGGGCCGGAGTCTGAACCCATCCGCACCGCCGCAGAGGATGCGTTACGTGCGTGGATAAGTCAGCAAGGCAAGATAGGTCGTGACGTTGCCCGCTCCGCCATTATGGCGGCACTGCATGTGCAGGGCGTTCAGCGCGTGGAGTTACCGGAGCCTGTCAGCGATATCGTTATTGACGACACGCAGGCTGCGCGGTGCGAGTCATTCACTATCACGGTAGGGGGAACAGATGAATAACAGCCTGCTCCCGCCTTCCGCCAGCCGCTTCATGCGGGATGTTGAGAAAGTCACCACACGACTTGACCGTATTCCGGTTGACCTTCGCAAACTGTGGAGCCCGGACGAATGCCCCGTTGACCTGCTTCCCTATCTTGCCTGGGCGCTGTCAGTTGACCGCTGGGACAAAGGCTGGTCAGAACAGACAAAACGACTGGTGATTAAAGCCGCCTGGCTTGTTCATCGTCACAAAGGCACGATTTCGGCGCTGAGACGCGTCGTTGAGCCTTTTGGGTTTTTACTGCGGGTGATCGAGTGGTGGCAGAGCAACGAAGAGCCGGGCACCTTCAGGCTTGAAATCGGCATTCAGGAACAGGGGATCACAGAGGAAACCTACCGCGAACTTGAGCGCCTGATTGATGATGCAAAACCCAGAAGCCGTCACCTGACAGGTCTCACCCTGTCGTTGCAGACACAGGGCATCATCACAGCAGGTGCAGGTTGTTACACGGGCGATACGCTAACCGTTTACCCCTATTTTCCTGAAACCATATCCGTGAGCGGTGGCGACTACACCGGCGCGGCAGTCCATTTTATTGATACCGTGGAGATCGCAGCAAATGGCGACTAAATATTTTGCCCTGCTAACCAATATCGGGGCCGCAAAACTGGCAAAAGCCACGGCTTTGGGTACAAAGGTTGAGATCACCCAGATGGCCGTAGGCGATGGCAATGGCGTACTGCCTACTCCTGATCCGGCCCAGACCGCGCTGATACATGAAATTCGTCGCGCACCGCTTAATATGCTGACCATCGACCCGGCAAACCCCAGTCAGATAATTGCGGAACAGGTCATACCGGAAGACGTGGGCGGGTGGTGGATCCGTGAAATCGGTCTGTTTGATAAAGACGGCGATATGATTGCGGTTGCCAACTGTGCGGAGACCTACAAACCACAGTTGCAGGAAGGCAGCGGACGCGTTCAGGCCATCCGAGTGATCCTGATCGTCAGCAGTACCGAAGCGGTAACACTGAAGATTGATCCGGCTGTCGTACTGGCAACGCGCCAGTATGTTGATAATAAAATTATTGAGGTGAAGAGTTACGCTGACGGACTCATGCGCTCCCACGAACAGTCGCGCAACCATCCCGATGCAACCACTACTGCAAAAGGTTTTACGCAGCTTAACAGCAGCGTGACGGATGACAGCGAAGCACAGGCAGCAACTCCGAAAGCCGTAAAAATTGCGATGGATAACGCAAGCGCGCGGCTGGCAAAAGATCGCAATCTCGCTGATTTACCTAATCCGGCACTGGCCCGCCAGAATCTGCAACTGGGTGATAGCTCGACGAAAAACACCGGTACAACTGCCAATACCGTTGCAGCGGGTGATGATGCGCGTATCGCCGGTGCGATGCAGAAAAACCAAAACGGCGCGGATATTCCTGACGTGGCGAAGTTTCTACAAAACCTTCGTTTGGGAGCAGGCGCGCCCGCCATCGGAATTCCGTTCTTCTGGCCGTCCTCTGCAATGCCGAATACGGTCATGGATGAATGGGCAGACATGGTGTTTCTGAAATTCAACGGCGCGACTTTTTCAGCAACAACATACCCCAAACTGGCACTGGTCATTCCATCATTAAAGTTGCCGGAAGCGCGCGGTGACTTCCCGCGTATCTGGGATGACGGACGCGGTGTTGATAGTGGACGCGCTTTATTAAGCGAACAACTTGACGCTATGCAAAATGTTACGGGTTCTCTGTCTGATAACACTATGGGATCTGCTTCCTTAGCATCTGGAGTTTTTAATGTTGATTCTGGTTCTGGGGTTAAATATGCCGCTACATCAGTTGGTAATGCATTTGGTTACTATGGTGTGACATTTGATTTATCCAGGAACGCCAGAACATCAGCAGAGACAAGGCCACGTAACATTGCATTTAACTTTCTTGTAAGGGCTAAATAATGAAACCAGTATTTGATGAGGCAGGATTAGCTATTGAGGCTGGCGAAATTCGCTGTTTTTATTACGATTCTTTAACTCTGGAATATACAGGATGGTCAGATGAATTCATTAATATCGGCGTCAGTATGCCGGATAATTCAACCGATATTGATCCCGGCGATGAAATAGCGGACAAAGTTGCCGTATTTTCACAAGATGGCTGGCAACAACAGGAAGACCATCGCGGACAAACCGTCTGGTCAACGAATGATGGTCGTGCTTCAATCATTGATTATATCGGTGAAATTAAGTCTGACTTTACCACCATGCCTCCTTCTACACCTTTTGATGAATGGGATGGCATGCAGTGGGTAACCGATACCGAAGCGCAGCATGAGTCGGCTATTATGCAGGCAGAGAATGAGCGTCAGCGACTGCTAAAACATGCCGATGCTGTAATGCTCGACTGGCGCACGGAACTGATGCTCGGTGAAATCAGCGACGCCAACAGAGCTAAATTGTCGGCGTGGCTGGCCTATAAAAATGAGGTTAAGTCGGTTGATGTAACAACCGACCCTGAGCATGTTAGCTGGCCTGTTCTCCCGGAGGCGTAGGCCATACTGGTTTTGCTGTATCAACGCGCATCAACATCACACGGTATTTTTTCCATTCAGATAGCGCGGCGGTTTCCTCTGCCGTCGCTATCCCTGCATCAACGGCATCCTGACGCCAACTAATTTCATCATCCGCTACGGCCTTTAAACGTAGTTTTTCTCGCTCTGCATCAGCAATTAACTCTTCACGTGTCGCCGGAGGAATATCAATCCAGACTGGCATATTTTGGCTGGAACTTAGCTGTTTGCCTTCAGGTGGCGCAAAGTTATATTCATTTCTGACGCTATCAGAAACCTCTATAACATCAGATGGTAATGAACCATTGGTAAGGTATTCTTCTTTCATCTCGATTGGATAAAAACCCAATGTGCTTGGCGAAAATAAATACATGGTTATTTTCCTATAGCAATAAAATATGAAGCATTCATTCCACCCATATTGTATTTAGCAAAAAAACGGGTCAAATCATTGACGTCACGTTGTATTGATGGAAATTGTTGTGATGGAGAGGCAGTCGTTGACATTAAAACGCCTGGCACAATAGCAATAACGCTACTCGGAAATGGTATAGGGAAATTGATATATAGCCCGTTAGAATCAAAAGACGCCTCGAAAGCCTGAATAACATATCCACTCGGCAACTTAAACCACCCGCCACCTGACTGAAAACTAATCATATCAGGAACTTGTCCCGCCCCTGAGCCAACATCCCGTTTCGCCGCTTCTCCCAATTGAACGTTTTCCGGAAGACACCACCACTTCTGACTATGTTGGCCATTTTCTGCAGTACAGCCAGAAATGACGTTGCTCGATACAATGCGGGCCGCTAATGCGTTTACAGGTGGAGTGATTTTCTATGCTGATTGGATATGTACGGGTATCAACAAATGACCAGAACACTATGCTGCAAATAAATGCGCTGGAAAGCGCAGGGTGTGAGCAAATTTTTGAAGATAAAATAAGCGGTACTAAAGCGGAAAGACCTGGATTAAAAAGGTTGCTAAAAACGCTTCAGGAAGGTGACACGCTGATAGTCTGGAAGCTGGACAGACTGGGAAGGAGCATGCGCCATCTTGTCATTCTGATCGAGGAATTGCGCCAGCGTGGTATTAATTTTCGTAGCCTGACAGACAGTATTGATACCTCTACCCCTATGGGGCGTTTTTTCTTTCACGTCATGGGCGCACTGGCCGAAATGGAAAGGGAATTGATTGTAGAACGGACGTGCGCCGGGTTAGCGGCAGCACGAGAACAGGGGCGCATTGGTGGTCGCCGACCAAAACTGACACCCGAAGAATGGGCGCAGGCCGGACGATTGCTCGCTGCTGGAGAGCCACGGCAGCGCGTGGCTATGATATTTGATGTAGGTATTTCTACTCTGTATAAGCGGTTTCCGGCGTCAGGAGGTCAGTAAAATGCACCTCCTGATTTGACTATACTCAATACTACGCAGCGCTACACCAACCCGGACAGCGTGCTGTTTATCGAGTTATACGCAGTGTTGGCACCATCCTTCAGCCCGGTCAACAGATCACCGACAGAGGAAGACTGAAGCCGTTCGCGAAGGTCTTCATCACAACGCTGAAAACTGATTGAGAACTCTATTTTTTTCGCCTTACCGTAACGGTCCAGTTCCGATCGGGTGGTTTGCAAGCCGGTGATAACATACATCCCGTAAATCTGCCCCGTGCCATCAATCAAAGGCCAGGGGCGTCCGGTATAGGCCTGCGTGGTCAACACTGTCAGCGAAACCTCGCCGCCAGTAATTTCTGGATAAAGCACGCCGGAAAGCGTGATCTGATCTTCACCGGCCCCAATGTACTGCCAGCTTGCCGAACGGTTGATTCGCTCGTTTTTGACGTGCCGCCAGGATTTATTTTGCTGTAGCTGCTGATGGGGTAGCGTCTTCAGCTCAAACACAAACATACCGTAAACCATCATCATAACGTCACCTGTTCACCTAATCTGTATCCCGGAAACTGCCGCGACCTGCGCGGGTCAGTCGGTCTAATTCTGCCTTAACCATTTCCCCTACAGTCTTAGCCAGCTCGCGGGGATTCTGCGTCACCACGTTGTGCAGATGTACGTGAATTTCACCTTTAAACCCACCTGCAGCACTGTCATTTCTGGCGCTGTCGCCTGGGCGTCTGACCGGGGGTAACATGGCCTGCACAACAGGTGCCGCTGCCGCTGCAACAACCGGAGCAAGCGGCGGAGCTATAGCGGCAGAGGTTCGCGCAAGCTTTGACTCCTGCCATTCACCACGTACTGCCAGGGCGCGGGGTAGATTTTTGAAGACGATATCACCGGGGCCAATCCGTTTTTTCGTCTCCTGAAGCATGCCGCCCGTGTTATCGGATATTTTCTGGAGTCGCCGCTGAGTGCCATTATCACCGCCAAGCGGGGTGCTTCCGACAGGCGGTGTGACCGTGTCTGTTTCTACTTTTTTGGGTGCTACTTTCGCAATATCACCCTGTAGAAGCGCGACCTTATCTTGTAGTAAGGCCGTGCGCTGCGCGTCCTCGATCTTCTTTCTGGCCTTTTCGGCCTCATCGGGTAAAACACCCAACTTTTCCAGTATCCAGGCAAGTGCATCAAGAAGGGCTTTGGCCGGAGTCAGCACCAGTTGCAGCGCACCGCCAAGCACGTTGCCAAAGATTTCCCCGGCGCTGGCGCATTTATCAAGCGTCTCTTTGCTGGACTCCATCGGGGTAAGGAGTTCTTTAAACCAGCTCCACACCTGACTGATGCCATTGCTGATTGCGTCAAACAACGGGCTGAACTGCGCAAAAGACTCCCGGAGCGGTGCCAGCCTTTCCATAATGCCGCTGAACACACCGGCAAAAAATGCTTTGATGGGCTCCCAGTATTTCCAGATAAGCAGGCCAGCAGCGACAAATGCCGCGCCGACCAGACCTATCGGACTCAGTAACAGCGACAGCGCGCCGCCAAGCACCGACACAGCACCGGTGATCATTCCCCACAACACAGGGAGACCGGTAAGGCGAAGCGCCAGCATCGCGATACCACGTACAAGAGAGCCCAGCGCGGCACCAGGTGAGGCAAATACCGCCAGCAACATCCCTCTCAGAGGGCCAAAAATACCCGTCAGCCTGCCCGCCCCTCTCGCCATTGAAGAGAATGCAGCGGGCCAGCCTTTGATGCTTCCCATCGGCCCGCCAATAAGCGCGCGCAACTGAGCAAACATCGGGATGGCCCGACCGAGTCCTTTTGTTCCGGTCAGCAACGCAAAGCCAAGTTGCAGTTTTGCTATTGGCCCCAGCAATACCCCGACAACCAGAGACAATCCACCGATGATGGCCGTAAAGGCCAGCGCACTGCCGCCGATAATCAGTAATGTCTGCGTTAACCGGGGATTTTCTTTTGCCCAGGTCGTCATTGCCCCGACAACATCGCTGATCCTCTGAACCAGTCCACGAAGTGGCCCGTCAAGCAGCTCTTCAATCTGGATGCGAAAGCCTTCCCATGCGCTGTCGAGGTTCTTCAGATCGCCATCAAGGTTATCCGCCATCTTTCTCGCGACCGTGGCAGATTCGCCCTGCGCTTTTTTCAGCTCAGCCAGCAGCTTTTGCAGCTCACCACTACCCGCTGATTGCACCAGAGCCTGGAAGGATTTGGCAGCTTCCTCACCGGCAATGTCTTTGAAGAACGAAAGTCTGTCCACATCACCGTACTTACTGACGGCCTTATAAACATCAGCAAGGACAACTTCAGCCGGTCGCATTTTCCCGGTTGCGTCTGCAACGCTGACCCCGAGTTCTTTGAGTGCATCTTTGGCTTTGCCCGTTGGCGCAGCCATACGGGAGAACGTGGACTGCAAACCCGTACCGGCGATGCTGCCACGCAACCCCACGTTAGCCATCACGCCGATCATCGCAGTGGTCTGCTCAACGCTGACACCCAGCCCGGCCATCCCTGTTCCGGCGTATTTCATCGCCTCACCAATGTTTGCCAGGTCGGTGTTGGTACGCGTAAACGCCGCCGTCAGCACGTCACTGACCCTGTCCATCTCTTTCGGATCCAGTTTGAACTGCGACAGAATGTTTGAGCCGATATCGGCACTTTCGCCCAGCTCCATCCCACCGGCCAGCGCCATGTTTAGAACGCCGGGTAACGCAGCCTGTATGGCCTGTGGCGTGAATCCGGCCATTGCGAGAAATGCCTGACCGCTGGCCGCATCACGGGAATTGAACTGCGTTTCTGCCCCCAGTTTTTTAGCCTGTTCACGGAGCGCGGCAAATTGTGGATCGGTTTTATCGAGACGCGTCAGCGCCCCGACGCGGGAAACTTCCCTGTCAAACCCTACAGCCGGGGCAAGAAAGCGACCGGCACCATAACCGGCAACGGTAGCGGCCCCCATGGCAACCGCACCACCGCCGCGCAACTTACCGGCCATCTGCTGAGCATGGTCATAGCGTGCACGCGCCTGTGTCACTCGCGCCAGCATCTGCCGTTCGCGCTCCAGCGTCTGGTTGTACTGTTCGGTACGCCGTATGGCGCTTTGGATGGTTCGATCACTGCCGGACAGCGTGATGCCATGCCTGACCATCACAGCCGTCGCCTCGCGCAGCTTCTCTTTCTCACGGGTGCGTACTTCATTCAGGCGATTCAGCTTTGCCGTCAGCATTGCCATGTGTTCGCGCTGTTTGTCCGTCATCACGTTCCCGGCCTGCTGTGCCTGCCGGAGGCCGTTCAGCTCTCGCTGCGTCGTCTGGATCTTTTCGGTGGTTTTGGTGAAATTCTCGCGCAGGCGGGCAAACGCTTTTGACTGCGTCCCCAGCGATTTAATATCGGTCTGCGTTTTTTTGAGGGAATCAGAGAGACCGCCCACACTCTGGCGGGCGGTCTCAACAGGTCGGGTCAGTTTATCGATCGCGCTGAAGGCGATACGGATATCAAGTGTCTTCATCTTCACGGGCTCCGCTACGTCGCGCGGCCCGTTCGCGCCAGGTGATAACCTCACCCGGATCCATCATGTAGATATCGGCGCGCGACCAGTTAAAAACAACGGCAATATCGGCGACCAGCTCTTCAATCTGGTCGAATTTCACCACCGTTACAGTGCTTCCGTCTCCGGCTCGCTCTGTGCTCCAGAGCCCGTAGGAACCAAAAAAGGCACGATCGCCTGAGAGAGCGCGATAAAATCAGCGGTGGCCATCTTTTTAATTTCGCTTTCTTTAAGACGTGGCGAAGTCACGCGCGTGAACAACGTCACCAGTGTGTCTGTTTTCATGTTGAGCACATCCGAGAGCGACAGACCACGCAGTGAACCAGACTGTTTAATTTCCTCGCCAATCTCCACGTAAGTGATCGTCTCTTCGCTGCGTACAATCGGCTGGGCCAGCGTTACGCCACCTTCAGTCGTTACTGATGCTGTATCATTTTTTTTCATCGTTGAGTCTCCGGGCGGCACAAAAATGTGCCACCGTCAGGGTTGATTATCAGCCCATTCCCAGGGCGGACGTGATGCGGTCAGGGTAGATATTCTTGCCGTCTTTCTTGTAGATAAAGTTCAGCAGGTCAATCTCAATAATCGGCTTATCGTCGATGGAGAATTTGTAATACGTCGATTTGAACGTGTATTTCTCGACGGTGTTTTCCCCCTGCTTGCTGTCGCCGCCGTCAAGTTCGGTAAAGCGTCCGCGAAGCTCTACTTCAACAAGCTGGCTGTCGCCATCGGTGTAGTATTCACCGGCGAAACGCAGTCGGGTGCCGTCAATATCCGCGCCATATTCAAGAAAAAGCGCTTTAATCACACCGCCAAATTCGATAGAAGAATCCAGCGCCCCGGTATCCAGCCCGAGATCCACACCAACGGATCCAATCATGCCGCCGCCCTGGTAGTCTTCCAGCTTGCGGCTGAGTTTCGGGCGGGTAAACGAGGTGACTTTCCCGATCTGGTTATCGCCGTTAACAAAGCAGGTGAACAGGCGGAGTTTATGAGGAACAGCCATTTACGCACCTCCCAGAGAAGCGAATGCAGGTCCAAAGAATTCATCAGTGAATGTCTGATGCAGTGTCAGATCTTCCAGCGGAGGCACTGGTGTATATTTGTAGCGAACACGCACCCGCCCCTGACGAAGTTCAGTGGTGTTGTTGTCCACCACGTCATACCAGCATTCAGCACCGATAAGACGCCCGGACGTAACCAGCTTGTCCAGCTTCGCGCGGATGCCGCTGATAACGTCTTTCACGTTCGCTGGGGTGAGCGGTTCGTCAATGTCTTCAAACTGGGCTTCTGCAATGCTGTCTGCCAGCACCTGCGCGGTGCGGGTGTAGACTTCAAAGGTATAGTCTTTGGTATCCGGCGTGCGGTTGCCCCAGAAACGGAAACCATTACGCTTAATCAGCGTGGTGATTTCTTTGTTGTTCAGCGCGTTGGCGTCGCTGTCTTCAGCCTGAAGCGACCAGAACACCTGTTTTGAAATTCCCAGCACATTTTTTACCGGGACGTTTGACAGCGACTTGTGCCAGCCCTGCGTGTGATCGATTTGCGCACGCAGGCCGCAGGCATACGCCGGAGCCGGGAAGACTTCGTTTTTACCGGATACCGGGTTATAGGCGATAAAGTCAGGCCAGATAAGCATCAGTTCGCGGTACGCGAAGGTAGCGCGGTAGGCGATAGCATCCGCCATCGTTTCACAGCCGTTGCACCCGGCATACACAAAGGCACGCAGCTTCTCAGCAATCACACACAGTGAAGATGTCACCTCTTCCGTATCGAGATCGGGCGCTGACAGAATTCGTGGACGATATCCGATACGCTCATCCTGTTCCGCTACCAGAAAGGCATACATCCCGGTATAAGTCCCATCGGATTCAGTACCGCCGATCACCAGCTGCGACTGCGTTTTTTTACCTTCACCGTCTTCCGCTTGTGCGACACGCACGACGATGACTTTTGTGCTGACCTGGTCGGCAACTGCTTTCAGGCTCTTGTATAGTGTGCCGGTCTTACCCGTCAGGCCCAGCACGTCGTTGACCCGATGAAGAAGAACGGGTTTATTCAGGGGGAAGGTGTCAGCGTCAGCATCATCCGCCACAGCAACAATCCCGATAACACTGGAATCAATGTCATCAATGGCTGTTACCAGATCGGTATTTTCTCTGACGCGGGCACCGTGGAAACGCGCTTCGCTCATGTTTTCCACCATTATGTTGTTTGAGTTCGCAGCCATAATCCCCCATGCACCAGACCACTTCACGCATTAAGGATTCTGACCGTCAGCCCACAACAAAAAGGGGTTATCGCTTCCCGCGCGCGCGTGAAATCATGCGGAACAACGGAGGCGCTATGACACTGACCGACACACTCAATCTGAAAATCAACAGCTGGCTGGACAACCTGGACGATGCGATAAAGATCCCCGATTACAGCATCACCGCAGGGGGCGAAATACTGTCTGACCTGAATGACCGGATCATGTCGGTATCGATGACCGATAACCGGGGGTTTGAGGCCGACCAGATAACCATCAGCGTGGATGATGCGGACGGCATGGTTAAGCTGCCGCCGCGCGGCACGCAACTGGCTTTATCGATGGGCTGGAAGGGTGAGCCGTTGATATACAAGGGGCTTTATACCGTGGATGAAATATCCCACGAAGGCCCGCCCGATATGCTGCAAATTACCGCCAGCAGCGCCGACTTTCGGGAGGAATTTAACGTCAAGCGCGAAGTCTCATGGCATGACGTGACGGTAGAACGCGTCGTTTCTGCGATTGCCAGTCGCTATAAGCTGAAGGCACAAATCAGTGAAATGCTGATGAATATCGAAATTGACCACGCTGACCAGACTGAAGAAAGCGACATGTCATTTTTAACGAGGATGGCCGACATGCTGGGAGCCATTGCCACCGTCAAAAATGGCTATCTGTTATTTATCCAACCGGGCGGCGGCGTAACGGCAGACGGTAAGGCGTTGCCATCCTTCGCGCTGACGCGCAGCCACGGAGACCGGCACAGGTTCCGCATTGCTGACAGGCAGGCATATACCGGCGTACAGGCCTACTGGCTGGATCTGAATTTTGGCAAAAAGAAAAAGGTAAGCGTTAAACGCCGCAAGCCGTCAAAGGCAAAAAAAGAAAAAAGCAGCAGTCGCGAAGGTGACTACATGGAAGGGGCCGAAGGCAACGTGTATGTCCTGCGGAAAACTTACCAGAATGAAGAGGCAGCAAAGCGCGCCGCTGCGGCTAAGTGGCAGCAGCTCCAGCGCGGGGCGGCGGAATTCTCGATCACCCTGGCGCGTGGACGCGCTGACCTCTACCCGGAAATGCACGGCACCGTGTCGGGATTTAAAGCGGAAATAGACAACCAGGACTGGATAATTGCAAAAGCGGAGCATGTGATTGACGACAGCGGCGGATTTACCACGCAGCTGGATCTGGAAGCCAAAATACCCGAATGGATAGCCGAAACTGAATAAGCAGAATACAATGGCCGGGAGTTCAACTCCCGTGGGGGAGCCATTATGTTCAGATGTCCAATTTGCGGTGCGTCAGCCCGTATCAGAACCAGTTCACCAATGAATGACACCAACACCGTCCGGCGCAAGTTTTATCAGTGCAATAGCCTGGAATGTGGAGTTGGATTTTCCACGCTGGAAAGCGTGGAGCGCCTGACCCGGCGACAGAAAGAAAATCCACTGCCCGATAGCTTCATTCCTCATGATGCATTTCCGCCATCACATCGCGGTCGGGATCAACTGAATCTGGCGATATAAAACAAAGCCCCACAGATAATTGCGGGGCTTATTTTTTTATTGATGGTACTCAACAATATTACCTGTATTTAAATCAACTTTAGCCGATGCGCTATCTTTAACTGTTGCCCCATAAGCATTGCTGCCTTGGTAGGTTGTTGTGACCACAGCATATGGTGCAGATCCAGATAGAACAAACCGATAATTAGTCTCTATGTGCTTGAATGAGGATGGGTCATTCATATTGTCTTTAATAGCAGATGTTAATGGGCGATACGAACTATCGAATGACCTAACGTTACCCATGAAGGTATCAAAATTCACCATGTTAGCGAGCAATGATGGATCTCTACCATAATCCTGTTTGCACCAGTCGAGGGCCTCTTTGGATTTAACGTTATCATCTTTGGTAAACGAATGCTGACTAATGCAATTGTAGAAATCACCAGAGGCTGATAGAGGAATGTTGGCCTGAGTTAAGTAACCATCAATAAATTTTAAGCGTTCGTCTTTTCCCAGCTTTCTCCACTGCTTAAGAGTTGTATCCGTATATTGAGCAACGTTTTCAGTCGTACCGGCCTTAGATTCAGGTTGGTCAGAGCAAGATTTAATTGCACTAGGTACAGCAATAAGTAAAACGACAAGACCGCCGACTACATGCCACCATCGTTCACCAGGTCTCTTTGAATCACAATATGGGCATTTTTTTGCCTTACGTTCCACTTTGCTACCACACTTCCTGCATGTCGTCATTGCCATCTATGGCACTCCTTTTGTTGAGAATATTGCGTCGGAAGTTTAGCCGCTATAAGTAACCAAAAAAAGTAAAAAGCCCCGCAACTATCTGCGAGGCTTTGTCTTTGTAAAGTGGACACTTTTACCAAAGTGTGGTCGCTATGTGGACACTGATTTTTAAAATCCTTTTACATCAGTGAATTAAACGCTTGACCTTCCCCTTGCTGGAAGGTTTAACCTTTATCACAGTCAGTTAAACCTGCAATGAAGGAGTTGGTTATGTCTCAAACAATCGATCTAACCCTGGACGGTTTGTCCTGTGGTCACTGCGTAAAACGCGTTAAAGAAAGTCTGGAACAACGTCCGGATGTTGAGCAAGCGGATGTTACCGTGACAGAGGCCCATGTTACCGGGAGCGCCAGTGCAGAAGCGCTGATTGAAACCATCAAACAAGCCGGTTACGGCGCGGAGTTAAGCCACCCAAAGGCTAAACCGCTGACGGAGTCATCAATCCCGTCGGAAGCACTGGCAGCGGTCCCTTCCGAGCTTCCGGCAGCTACGGCTGATGATGACAGCCAACAGTTGCTGTTAAACGGCATGAGCTGCGCCAGTTGTGTGACCCGTGTACAAAATGCATTGCAAAGCGTACCGGGTGTCACCCAGGCACGGGTAAACCTGGCGGAACGTACTGCGCTGGTAATGGGCAGTGCCTCCGCCACAGATTTAGTGCAGGCGGTGGAAAAAGCAGGCTACGGCGCAGAAGCCATTGAAGATGATGCTAAGCGCCGCGAGCGTCAGCAAGAAACCGCCGTGGCAACCATGAAACGTTTTCGCTGGCAGGCGGCCGTCGCGCTGCTGCTGGGTATCCCTGTCATGGTATGGGGAATGATTGGCGACAACATGATGGTGAGCGATGACAACCGCAGCCTGTGGCTGACGATTGGTCTGGCAACGCTTGCGGTGATGGTTTTCGCGGGCGGTCACTTTTACCGCAATGCGTGGAAAAGCCTGATGAACGGCACCGCGACTATGGATACGTTGGTCGCGCTGGGTACAGGGGTGGCATGGCTCTATTCCATGAGCGTCAACCTCTGGCCGCAATGGTTCCCGATGGAAGCGCGACACCTCTATTATGAAGCCAGCGCCATGATTATTGGTCTGATTAACCTCGGACACATGCTAGAAGCGCGGGCTCGCCAGCGCTCGTCCAAAGCGCTGGAAAAACTGCTTGATTTGACGCCACCGACCGCACGCGTCGTTACTGACGAAGGTGAAAAGAACGTGCCGCTGGCAGACGTTCAGGCGGGAATGTTGTTGCGCCTGACCACCGGCGACCGCGTGCCAGTCGATGGAGAAATTACGCAGGGCGAAGCCTGGCTAGATGAAGCGATGCTGACCGGTGAGCCGATTCCGCAGCAAAAAGGTGAAGGCGATAGCGTCCACGCCGGTACGGTCGTACAGGACGGCAGCGTGCTGTTCCGCGCCAGCGCCGTTGGCAGCCACACCACGCTGTCACGCATTATTCGTATGGTGCGTCAAGCGCAAAGCAGCAAACCGGAAATTGGCAAACTGGCCGACCGTATCTCCTCGGTGTTCGTTCCGGTCGTGGTCGCCATTGCGCTGGTCAGTGCGGCTATCTGGTATTTCTTTGGACCAGCACCGCAGATTGTCTATACGCTGGTCATTGCCACCACCGTTCTGATTATCGCCTGCCCTTGTGCGCTGGGTCTGGCAACGCCTATGTCGATTATTTCCGGCGTGGGGCGTGCCGCTGAGTTTGGGGTACTGGTACGCGATGCCGATGCGCTGCAGCGCGCCAGCACGCTCGATACTCTCGTCTTTGATAAGACCGGGACGCTGACTGAAGGCAAACCGCAGGTTGTCGCCATCAAAACGTTTGGCAACACCGATGAAGCGCGGGCAATTCGTCTGGCTGCCTCCCTTGAACAGGGTTCCAGCCACCCGCTGGCCAGGGCGATTCTGGACAAAGCAGGCGATGTCTCGCTGCCGCAGGTCAACGGTTTCCGTACGCTGCGCGGGTTAGGCGTCAGCGGAGAGACCGAAGGTCATACGTTGCTGCTGGGAAATCAGGCTCTGCTCAATGAACAGCAGGTAGATACCACTGAAATGGAAGCTGAAATCACCGCTCAGGCTTCCCAGGGTTCAACTCCGGTCCTGTTGGCGATTGATGGTAAAGCGGCGGCGCTGTTAGCGGTGCGTGATCCACTGCGTAGCGACAGCGTGGCAGCGCTCCAGCGCCTGCACTGCGCCGGGTATCGTCTGGTGATGCTGACCGGCGACAACCCAACGACCGCCAACGCCATTGCCAAAGAGGCGGGCATTGACGAGGTGATTGCGGGCGTTCTGCCGGACGGTAAGGCCGAAGCGATCAAGCGTCTGCAGAGCCAGGGGCGCCAGGTCGCCATGGTCGGTGACGGTATCAACGATGCGCCTGCGCTGGCTCAGGCCGATGTAGGGATCGCCATGGGTGGCGGCAGCGATGTGGCGATTGAAACAGCCGCGATTACGCTGATGCGTCATAGCCTGATGGGCGTTGCGGATGCGCTGTCTATCTCCCGGGCAACGCTACGCAATATGAAGCAGAACCTGCTCGGCGCGTTTATCTACAACAGCATCGGCATCCCGGTTGCCGCTGGGATCCTGTGGCCGTTCACCGGCACGCTGCTCAACCCGGTAGTCGCCGGGGCGGCGATGGCGCTTTCTTCCATTACCGTGGTGAGCAACGCGAACCGACTGCTGCGCTTCAAACCTAAAGAGTAACCCTTTGCCGGATGGCGCTATCAACTGCGCCATCCGGCAATTCACACATTGCGACTTTTCCGGCCACGCGCTAGCATGGTTCTCCACTTAGGGAGGTCGTATGGATTTGTTATACCGGGTAAAAGCATTATGGTCTGCACTGCGCGGCAACCACTATACCTGGCCTGCCATCGACATCTCTTTGCCCGGCAACCGCCATTTTCATCTGATTGGCAGCATTCACATGGGCAGCCGCGATATGGCGCCTCTGCCTGCCAAATTACTCAAAAAACTCAAGCATGCCGATGCGCTGATTGTCGAAGCGGATGTTTCCGGTGACGACACGCCGTTTGCCGACCTGCCGACCTTTGCCGCACTCGAAGAGCGCATCAGCCCGGAGCAGTTAGATAATCTGCATAAGGTCACCGATGAACTGGGCATTTCTCCTTCCCTGCTCTCCACTCAGCCGTTATGGCAAATTGCCATGGTATTACAGGCAACGCAGGCACAGCAGCTAGGGCTGCGGGCGGAATACGGGATTGATTATCAACTGTTGAATGCGGCTAAGCAGGCCCATAAACCGATAATTGAACTGGAAGGCGCATCCAGTCAAATCGAGCTGTTATGTCAGTTGCCTGATAACGGACTGGCCCTGTTGGACGATACTCTGACGCATTGGCATACCAATGCCAGACTGCTACAGCAGATGATGGGCTGGTGGCTTGAAACGCCGCCGCGCAATAGCGAACTGACGCTTCCCAATACCTTTAGCCAGTCGTTGTATGACGTATTGATGCATCAACGCAACACAGCCTGGCGCGATCGGCTCAGAGCGATGCCTGCTGGTCACTACGTCGTGGCCGTTGGCGCGCTGCATTTATACGGAGAAGGAAATTTGCCGGAGATGTTACGGTAAAAAAAATGGCCAATATCTCTATTGGCCCGTCAAAGAGGAATTTCATCATTATTATGATCCCGGCGCTTAAAGCGTCGGTGTAGTTCGATTGTCGCTCAAAGTCATCATCCTGCCAATACTATTGCGCAAGATGGTACTATTTTTTAGACAGACATCAGGCGTATGCTTATGTCGTATTTTGTCTGGGCCAGGAAAATTGCTATGACACCCGCCGTTAAATTACTCGAAAAAAACAAAATTTCTTTCCAGATCCACACCTACGATCACGATCCGTCCGAGACGAACTTTGGTGATGAAGTGGTGCGAAAGTTAGGTCTGAACGCGGACCAGGTTTACAAAACGCTGCTGGTTGCCGTGAATGGCGACATGAAGCATCTGGCGGTCGCCGTCACACCGGTAGCAGGTCAACTGGATCTCAAAAAGGTTGCCAAAGCATTGGGTGCCAAAAAGGTCGATATGGCCGATCCCATGGTCGCGCAACGCACTACCGGCTATCTGGTAGGCGGTATCAGCCCGCTGGGGCAGAAAAAAAGATTGCCGACGCTTATCGACGCGCCAGCCCAAACGTTTGACACCATTTATGTTTCCGGCGGCAAACGCGGGCTGGATATCGAACTGGCAGCGAGCGACCTGGCGAAAATTCTGGATGCGAAATTCGCCGATATCGCCCGCCGGGATTAAGCGGTTATAGAATGAATGCCTGATGGCGCGCAGCTTTAAGGCCTACAAATCGCACTGACCTGTAGGCCGGATAAGGTGCCTGCACCGCCATCCGGCACTCCGCCCTGTTACTGCCAGCTCACCTCACCCTTCGGCTCATACGCACTGGCATCCAGCGGTGAGTTCTTCTGTACGTACTCTTTCAGCACTTCCGCATCAATAAACCCGGTATTCACATAGCCTGGTTTGTTATCAATGCGCGGATAGCCATCACCGCCGGTGGCGTTGAAGCTCAGCGTTGCCATACGATAGGTTTTGGCTGGGTCAACAGGTTCGCCTTTGATTTTCAAATCGTTAAGTTTGCCGTCTTTCGCTACAAAGCTGACGTTGGCAAACTGCGGGTAGGCTCCGGAGTCCGGCTTCATTTGCGCCACCGCGGTCAGATAATCAATCACTTCTTTCCCGCTCATATCGGCGTACACCACGATGTTGCCAAACGGCTGTACCTTCAGCACGCTCTTATAGGTGATATCGCCGCCTTCGATGGAGTCACGGATACCGCCGCCGCTCATCACGCCAAAATCAGCGCTGGTTCGCGCCATTTGCGCAGCCAGCAGCAAGTGGCCCATATTGGTTTGCACGAAACGGACTTTGCTACGGTCGCCTTCGAGGCGCGCATTGACGCTACCGATTTTCACGTCGAGCTGCGCTTTACCTTTATTCTGGAACGGCGTCAGCAGCGAAAGCATTTGCTGATTTTCAACAATCTCCGGGGTGTAGAGTACGCGCTCACTTTTACCGTTGTCCCAGGTCACTTTTTTCTTCAGATTAACGGGTATGAGCTGGTAGTTAACCATTTTCATTTCGCCGTTACGGAACTCAAAGTCCGCCCGGCCCACGTATTTCCCCCACTCGTGTGCCTGTACAATCCAGATCCCATTTTGCTTATCTGGCGCACACGGCGTACCCGGTACGTAATCAACCTGCTTCTTATTTTCCTCAGCCATACACACCGGATCCTGCGAGTGGCCACCGACAATCATCGCCAGCGAACCTGCTGGCAGGCTGCGCGCCATTTCGACATCGCCAGGGGCGTTCGAGCCGTGGTTGCCGTTGTCATAATGTCCCATATGGGTGGTCGCGATAATGATGTCTGGCTTTTCACCCATATGCAGTTCCTGAATAACCAGTTTGGCTTCATCAGCAGGTTTACGGAATTCGATATCGGTAAAGAACTCAGGGTTGCCAATTTTTGCCGTATCGTCAGTGGTTAAACCAAGTACGGCAATTTTTAAATCCTGGCGCTTAAAGATGGCCCACGGCTTAAATAAACGCTCGCCGGTGCTTTTCTGATAAATATTGGCCGAGAGAAACGGAAATTTGGACCATTTTTCCTGCTGGCGCAATACGCTAAGCGGATTATCAAACTCGTGGTTTCCGACCGCCATCGCGTCATAGCCAATCAGGTTCATCCCGCGAAAATCAGGTTCCGCATCCTGCAGATCGGACTCCGGTACGCCGGTATTAATATCACCACCAGAAAGCAGCAGTACGCTGCCCCCTTCCTCAGCCACCTCTTTACGAATACCGTCCACCAGCGTTTTTTGCGCCGCCAGTCCGTATTCCCCATATTCGCTACGCCAGAAGTGACCGTGATGATCATTGGTATGCAGAATGGTAATTTTGTAGGTTTTATCTTTTTCATACGCTTGCGCTGGCTGACCTGCCAGCGTAAATGCGGCTAATAACGCCAGCGCCACGCCCCGTTTTAAAAACTTCATATTTCTCTCCCTGAGCCAAAATCAACGGCTGAAATTACAATGATATGAAATAATAGTCGAAAATGTTTTCAGAAATGAGACTTCCTTCAAACACCTTCCGCAGGTATGTTAGTCAGGTAATAATAACAAATTAGATTACCCTCATAATCGCAACCCAAACAGAAGTGACTTTCTATGGCAATAAGTGAACCAACCCAGCCTGTGGCTGGCGCGTCAGCGTCGGTTGCTAAAGCACGCACCTCATTTGGCATTTTAGGAGCGATCAGCCTCTCCCATTTGCTAAACGATATGATTCAGTCGCTGATCCTGGCGATTTATCCGCTATTGCAGTCAGAGTTCTCGCTGACGTTTATGCAGATCGGGATGATCACCCTAACCTTCCAGCTAGCTTCTTCGCTGCTGCAACCGGTGGTGGGTTACTGGACGGACAAATATCCGATGCCATGGTCGCTGCCCATAGGAATGTGCTTCACGCTGAGCGGGCTTGTTTTGCTGGCCATGGCCGGCAGCTTCCATATGGTGCTGCTCGCCGCGGCGCTGGTTGGCACCGGCTCTTCGGTATTTCACCCGGAATCGTCCCGTGTGGCGCGTATGGCCTCCGGCGGTCGCCACGGCCTTGCCCAGTCGATTTTCCAGGTTGGCGGCAACTTCGGCAGCTCACTGGGACCGTTGCTGGCGGCTGTCATCATCGCGCCATATGGTAAGGGTAATGTGGCCTGGTTTGTTCTGGCTGCGCTATTAGCGATTGTCGTCCTGGCGCAAATCAGCCGTTGGTATGCCGCGCAGCATCGGATGAGTAAAGGAAAGCCGAAGGTCGCTATCGTTAATCCGTTGCCGCGTAATAAAGTGGTGCTGGCTGTAAGCATCCTGCTGGTACTGATTTTCTCCAAATACTTCTATATGGCGAGTATCAGCAGCTATTACACCTTTTATCTGATGCAAAAATTCGGATTATCGGTACAAAACGCCCAGTTTCACCTGTTTGCCTTCCTGTTTGCCGTCGCGGCCGGGACGGTGATTGGCGGACCATTAGGCGATAAAATTGGCAGAAAATATGTTATTTGGGGGTCTATCCTCGGCGTTGCGCCATTTACCCTCGTTTTACCCTACGCAACGCTGGAATGGACCGGGATTTTAACCGTGATCATTGGTTTTATCCTCGCATCGGCGTTTTCTGCCATTCTGGTTTACGCACAGGAGCTGCTTCCTGGGCGTATCGGCATGGTTTCTGGGTTATTTTTTGGTTTTGCCTTCGGCATGGGCGGCTTGGGAGCCGCGGTGCTAGGGCTGATAGCCGACCATACCAGCATCGATTTGGTCTACAAAATATGTGCTTTCCTGCCACTTCTGGGGATACTGACCATATTCTTACCTGATAACCGACACAAAGCCTGATTTTCTGACGGCCAAAAGTAAATTTTGGCCGTCATTACTTACAGTAGCCATCAGCCTTTACCTCTCACATATCACCGTACTTTTCCGATCCGTGCTTTTTCTACGCTTAAAATCCCGTTTTCTTCAAAATTCAATAATTATTCATAAACATAAACATTAAAATTGTCATAAACTATTACTCGTAGTTTGGGTTTTTAGGATCATCACAGCAACCAAAGGAGACGGAATGCATCACGCCACCCCGCTTATCACCACCATTGTCGGCGGCCTTGTGCTCGCTTTTATATTAGGCATGATTGCCAATAAACTACGTATTTCTCCTCTGGTGGGATATCTGTTAGCGGGCGTTCTGGCCGGTCCATTTACACCTGGTTTTGTTGCTGATACTAAGCTCGCGCCTGAACTGGCCGAGCTTGGCGTTATTCTGCTGATGTTCGGCGTCGGGCTGCACTTTTCCCTGAAGGATTTGATGGCGGTAAAGTCAATCGCCATTCCCGGCGCGATTGCCCAGATAGCAGTGGCAACGCTGCTGGGTATGGCGCTTTCAGCTGTATTAGGCTGGTCGCTGATGGTGGGGATCGTGTTTGGTCTGTGTCTTTCAACCGCCAGCACCGTGGTGCTACTGCGTGCGCTTGAAGAACGACAGCTCATTGACAGCCAGCGCGGGCAAATTGCCATTGGCTGGCTGATTGTCGAAGATCTGATGATGGTGCTGACGCTGGTTCTCCTGCCAGCAGTCGCCGGAATGCTGGAAAAAGAAGATGTCGGCTTCGCTTCGCTGGCCGTCGATATGGGCATTACCATCGGTAAGGTGGTGGCGTTTATCGCGATTATGATGCTGGTGGGGCGTCGCCTGGTACCGTGGATTATGGCCCGCAGCGCCGCAACCGGTTCACGCGAACTGTTTACCCTCTCAGTCCTCGCCCTCGCCTTAGGTATCGCCTTCGGCGCAGTAGAGCTGTTTGATGTCTCCTTTGCGCTGGGCGCATTCTTCGCCGGTATGGTGCTGAATGAATCTGAGCTGAGCCACCGTGCGGCGCATGACACCCTGCCGTTGCGCGATGCGTTCGCCGTGCTGTTCTTCGTTTCCGTCGGAATGCTGTTCGATCCGTTAGTCCTGATCCAGCAGCCGTTGGCAGTACTGGGCACGCTGGCGATTATCATCTTTGGTAAATCCCTTGCCGCCTATTTCCTGGTGCGCCTGTTTGGTCACTCTCAACGCACGGCGCTCACCATTGCCACCAGTCTGGCGCAGATTGGTGAATTTGCCTTTATCCTGGCGGGTCTGGGAATGGCGTTAAACCTGCTGCCGCAGGCCGGACAGAATCTGGTGCTGGCAGGGGCAATCCTGTCCATAATGCTCAACCCGGTGCTGTTCGCGGTGTTAGAAAAATATCTCGCCAAAACAGAAACGCTGGAAGAGCAGACTCTGGAAGAGGCTATCGAAGAAGAGAAGCAAATTCCGGTGGATATCTGCAATCACGCCCTGCTGGTTGGCTTTGGTCGCGTCGGCAGCCTGCTGGGTGAGAAATTGATGGCTGCGGGGATCCCGCTGGTGGTTATCGAAACCTCACGTACCCGGGTGGATGAACTGCGCGAGCGTGGGATCCGCGCGGTGCTAGGAAATGCCGCTAACGAAGAGATTATGAATCTGGCGCATCTGGATTGCGCACGCTGGCTGTTGCTAACCATTCCGAATGGCTATGAAGCGGGTGAAATTGTCGCTTCCGCTCGCGAGAAGTGCCCGTCGATTGAGATTATCGCCCGCGCACATTATGACGATGAGGTGGAATATATTACCGAGCGCGGCGCCAATCAGGTCGTCATGGGCGAGCGTGAAATCGCCCGCACCATGCTGGAGCTAATTGAAACACCGCCTGCCGGTGAAGTTGCTACCGCCAGTTAATGTTACGCGTAGGCCCGATAAGCGTAGCGCCATCGGGCAAGAACTCAGCGATCCCAGTACGACTCTTCAAGACTGTCTTCACGTTCCGGCAAACCGCGCGTCAGGCGCGGTGAATGCTGGTTCAGCACCTGGTAACTCACGCGGTTAGCATATTTACACACCTGGGCTAGCGACGAATAGGTCAGCCAGGTGAACTTGTGCTTGCTGGAGTTAGGCACGTTACTGCGGTGATAGCTGTTGGCGGTAATATCATGCAGCAATGCCGCCAGCGCGCCGTCGCCAGCACCGTTGGTATTCATTATCTTTTCAGGCCCGCCCATATACGGTGCAATGTGCGAATACACACGCAGCGGATTGGTACAGTCTTTATGGCGCATGGCGCGGCTGAATTCGTACTGATTGAATTCGGCAATCGCTCCAGGCAGCAGCGGATGCTGGGTTTTACGTTTGACTTCTTCTTCCGTAAAGCCCGCCATATACAGACCTGCCGGACCCGCAGTGCACAGCACCAGATCCACCCAATCCAGCGCTTTGTCGGACGCCAGTAGCGGATCGTTCTCGCCGGTCAGCGCTTCAGCCTCTTCTTCATTCATCGCCAGAATAGAGACATGCTCTTTGAGGAATGCCTGCCACCACTGCGGGTTATCGGCAATGACGAATTTGGTGCCCAGCGTCAGTACCACCGGCACATTGTGTTTTTTAGCGTATTCAATCGCCTTCATGGTCGCTTCCGGCATCGGCTCACCCGGCTCGCAGCGCACCAGATAGGACGTCAGCACCAACGCGGACGCTCCGGCAATCACAGATTCAGGGATGCTATCCGCCCGTAGCTTATTCATATGCCCAGGGCTAATGGCGAAGGTACGCTCTCCGGATTCACCAATCAGCGTAAAGCAACGACCAATCGGTCCATTAACGCCTTGCAGGTAGTTCAGATCGGTACGGCTGGAGGTATTGCATAAATAACGGTACGCATAGCTGCCAATCTCGATATTGCTGCACATCACGCCCAGCAGCACCGAGCGGTCATCCGCCAGCACGGAGTAGTTGTGCATCGTGTTACCGATCGTACCGCCCGCAAACTGATGGGTGATCAAATTTTCACGCACCAGTTCCTGATAGAGCGATTCTGCGACATCATCGGCAATCACCAGAGAATGCCCGGCGCTTAATCCATAACGTTTTACAAAGTCATCATCCACTTTGGCTTCAATATCCACCAACGTCTGGTCGATGCCCACCACCCAGGCTGCGCTGGTTTCATTTTCTGGCTGAATTTGTTGCAACAACGGATCGCGCGCGCTGACGGGAAAATAGTGTTTGGATTTACGTTTACCGGGAAATTTCATGGTCGATTTTACGGGTGGTTAACTGAGCGATGCATGGTAGCACATTCCCTGCTGCGCATGCGATGCGACGCTGAGTTTCAATATCGGACGGTGAGATCGCAGTTTATCCGGGATTAATTTCTACAATAACTCACCTTCACAAGGAGCGTTTTATGAAGCCGGAAAACAAAATCCCCGTACTCGACAAAATTTCGGATGAAATGAAAAGCGTGGTGAATTTTCATCGCGACGATTTGCCGCCGTGGCCCGCTGCCGATGACTTCGTGGCCCAGCGCCAACACTACATTCATGAGCGGCGACTGTGGAATGCCGATGCCCCGCAGATGCATACCCGAGAATGCGTGATTTCTACCGCGTGCGGCCCCGTTGCCACACGCATCTACGCTCCGCAGCCCCAAAGCCAGGCCACGCTGTATTACCTGCACGGCGGCGGTTTTATTCTCGGTAATCTGGATACCCATGACCGGATTATGCGTTTACTGGCGCACTACACCCAGTGCACAGTTATTGGCATCGACTATTCGCTGTCGCCGGAAGCGCGCTACCCACAAGCCATCGAAGAGATCGTCGCCGTTTGCCAGTACTATCATCAACATGCTGGCGACTATTCCCTCAATATCAATACGATTGGTTTTGCGGGCGATTCCGCCGGAGCCATGCTGGCGCTTGCCAGCGCGCTGTGGCTGCGGGATAAACGCATTGCCTGCGGCAAGGTGGCTGGCGTGCTGTTGTGGTATGGGCTTTACGGGCTGCAGGATTCACTGAGCCGACGGCTGATGGGCGGAGCGTGGGATGGGTTAACCCGCGAGGACTTGCAGATGTATGAAAACGCGTACCTACGTAGCGCTGACGATCGCGAGTCACCGTACTATTGCCTGTTTAATAACGACCTGACGCGCGACGTACCGCCGTGTTTTATCGCCGGTGCGGAGTTCGATCCACTGATTGACGATAGCCGCTTATTATTCCAGACGTTACAAGCGCATCAGCAGCCCTGCCAGTACAAAATGTATCCCGGTACGCTGCACGCCTTCCTGCACTATTCGCGGGTGATGAAAACCGCCGATGAAGCTCTGCAGGACGGCGCGCGTTTCTTTAAGCAACAGCTTTAGCGGTAGGCGGCGGTCAGTTTAACCATCATTTCGATATGTTCCGGTGTGGCATTCAACGCCGGAATATACTCATATTGCTTACCGCCAGCCTCAAGGAAAATTTCCCGGTTTTGCACCGCTATCTCTTCCAGCGTTTCGAGACAATCAGCCGCGAAGCCCGGACACATAACCTGGATATGTCGGGTTCCTTTCTCCGCCAGCATTTTTAACGTTTCATCGGTATACGGCGTCAGCCAGGGTTCGCGGCCAAAGCGAGACTGGAAGGTCATCATGACTTTTTCCGGCGGCAGACCAAGCGCTGAAACCAGCTCACGCGTCGTATCGCGACAGCGCTGCGGGTAGTCATCGCCTTCATCGGCGTAGCGCTGCGGAATGCCGTGGTAGGAGAGCAGCAGTAAATCAGGTTCGCCATGTTGAGCGAATGAATCCCGGGCACTCTTGGCCAGCGCATCAATGTAGCTGCTGTCATCGGCGTAATCACGAATAAAAGAGACGCCGGGAATACCGCGTTTACGCGCTAAGATGCGCGCCAGCTCGTCCCAGACTGCTGCAACCGTCGAACAGGAATATTGCGGGTACAGCGGTAACACCACCATGTGTTCCACTCCGCTTGCCAACAGTTCATCGACCGCGCTTTCGAGCGATGGCGAACCGTAGCTCATCCCCAGCGCGACAGGGGTATCAGGCAGACGTTGTGCCAGCGCCTGCTGTTGCGCCTTGCTGTAGACCATCAGTGGGGAACCGTCTTCCATCCAGATTGACTGGTACAGCTTTGCCACACGCGGCGCTCGCAGCGGCAAAATCACACCACGCAGCAGCGGCCACCACAGCGCAGGGGACGTATCGACTACGCGTGGATCGCTTAAAAACTGGCGCAGGTAGCGCTTAACGGCTTCGGGGGTTGGGGCATCGGGAGTGCCGAGGTTTGCCAGCAGGATACCGGTTTTCGTCTGACGCATTACCGCCTCTTATCGATTCAAATTGTTGATAATTGTAGCGGAAAAGCGGTAAAGAAGAACTAATTGCTGTGAAAGGTAAGACGAGAATTTGCCTGATGGCGCTGCGCTTATCAGGCCTACGAGATATTGGCAGACCTGATAAGAGGTTTAATTACGCGAAAAAATTAGCCGAGGATTTTTTCCAGCGCTGCGCGCACGTCAGCCACGGCCTGAGTGCCGTCAACTTTCGCGTATTTGGTGTTACCCGCCTGCGCTTCTTTAGAGTAGTAGCCGATCAGCGGTGCGGTCATCTGATGGTATTCCACCAGGCGCTTACGTACGGTCTCTTCCTGATCGTCTTTACGGGTGGTCAGCTCTTCGCCGGTCACGTCGTCTTTGCCTTCAACCTTCGGTGGGTTGAATTTGATGTGGTAAACGCGGCCAGAAGCAGCGTGTACGCGACGGCCAACGATACGGTCAACGATCAGCTCGTCCGGCACGTCGAACTCCAGAACGTAGTCCACGTTGATGCCCGCTTCTTTCATGGCGTCAGCCTGAGGAATGGTGCGCGGGAAGCCGTCCAGAAGGAAACCGTTACGGCAATCTTCCTGAGCAATGCGCTCTTTGACCAGAGCAATAACCAGCTCGTCGGTCACCAGCTTGCCTGCGTCCATGATGTCTTTCGCTTGTTTACCCAGCTCGGAGCCAGATTTTACAGCGGCGCGCAGCATGTCACCGGTGGAGATTTGCGGAATACCGTATTTCTCCATGATGAACTGAGCCTGAGTTCCTTTACCCGCGCCCGGAGCGCCAAGCAGAATAATACGCATTACGAAAATCCCCTCAAAAGTCGATTCAATTTTTCAAAAACGCTAAACCATACCACCAGAACGGCGATGGCTCAAGGAAGGCGGTGCGGCTGAAACGGTTAATGGTGAGATATTTTATGCAATCTAATGTGAAATGCCCCGCCTGAGCACATCGCTCAGACGGGGCATTTATCCCGTTCCCGGCGTCGCGTCGCTCGGCCGGGCTACTCGTTCAGGTTCGCGTCAGGAAGCCAGCAGCTGGTTCATACGGCGGATAAACTGGTTCGGATCTTCCAGCGTGCCGCGCTCGGCCAGCAGCGCCTGATCCAGCAGCAGTTCCACCCATTCGCCGAACTGCGCGTCGTCCTGGGTATCGGCCGCGCGTTTCACCAGCTGATGCGCCGGGTTCAGTTCGAAGATGTATTTCACTTCCGGCGCCGCCTGGCCCGCTGCCGCGAACAGCTTCGCCATCTGAGTGCTCATCTCGTCGGCGTCGGTGGTGACGATCGCCGGGGTGTCGGTCAGACGATGGGTCAGACGCACCTCTTTCACCCGGTCGCCAAGCAGGTTTTTCACCCGCTCAACGAACGGCTCCAGCGCTTTTTCGGCTTCTTTGGTGGACTCGTCTACTTCATCCGCCAGCTTGTCCAGCGACTCGTCGGCTTTAGCGACAGACTGGAACGCTTTGCCGTCGAACTCGGTCAGATAGCTCATCATCCACTCGTCGATGCGATCGGAGAGCAGCAGCACTTCGATCCCTTTCTTACGCAGCAGCTCGAGGTGCGGGCTGCTCTTCGCCGCCGCATAGCTGTCGGCTGTGATGTAGTAGATCTTCTCCTGACCTTCTTTCATGCGTGAGACATACTCTTCCAGCGATACGGTCTGCGCGGAGGAGTCGGTATGGGTGGTTGCGAAACGCAGCAGTTTGGCGATCGCTTCCTGGTTGCTCGGATCTTCCGCCGGGCCCTCTTTCAGCACCAGGCCGAACTGTTTCCAGAAGGTTTGGTATTTTTCAGCGTCGTCTTTCGCCAGCTTATCCAGCATCTGCAGCGCGCGTTTGGTCAGCGCAGTGCGCAGGTTGCGGGTCACGCTGCTGTCCTGCAGGATTTCACGGGAGACGTTCAGCGGCAGATCGTTGGAATCGATCAGGCCGCGCACGAAGCGCAGGTAGTTCGGCATAAATTGCTCGGCGTCGTCCATGATGAACACACGCTGGACGTACAGCTTCAGGCCGTGTTTATGATCGCGGTTCCACATATCCCACGGCGCCTGCGACGGGATATACAGCAGGCTGGTGTACTCCTGCTTACCTTCCACACGGTTGTGGCTCCAGGTCAGCGGGTCAGTGAAGTCGTGGGCGATGTGCTTGTAGAATTCGTTGTACTCGTCGTCTTTGATTTCCGACTTGTTACGGGTCCACAGCGCCTGCGCCTTGTTGATTTTTTCCCAGGAAACCACGGTCTCGCCGTCTTTTTCTTCGGATTTTTCGATCTCTACCGGCAGCGCGATATGGTCGGAATATTTGCTGATGATGGAACGTACGCGCCAGTCATCGAGGAACTCGTCTTCGCCTTCGCGCAGATGCAGAGTGATTTCGGTGCCGCGATCGTCTTTGGTGATGTCGGCTACGGTGTACTCGCCTTCGCCCGCAGATTCCCAGAACACGCCGTTTTCCGGTTTATCACCCGCAGCACGGGTACGCACGGTGACTTTGTCCGCCACGATGAAGGCAGAGTAGAAACCAACCCCAAACTGACCGATCAACTGGCTGTCTTTCGCCTGATCGGAGCCCATGGATTCGAGGAAAGATTTGGTGCCGGATTTCGCAATGGTCCCCAGATGATCGATAACGTCATCACGGTTCATCCCCACGCCGTTATCGGCAATGGTCAACGTACGCTTATCTTTATCGAAGGAAACACGCACACGCAGCTCACCGTCACCTTCATACAGGTCCGGGTTAGACAGTGCGCGGAAACGCAGCTTGTCTGCCGCATCCGAGGCGTTAGAGATAAGCTCACGCAGGAAGATTTCTTTATTGGAATACAGAGAATGGATCATCAGGTGCAGAAGCTGTTTTACTTCTGACTGAAAACCACGAGTTTCTTGTCCTTTCATGTAGATCTACCTCAACAATGCCATATTCAATGGTAAAAACACGTTGAGGGTGAAATGGGGACAAGCGGGAAGGATTTCAAGCGGAAGCCGCCGTCGCGGCCTCCGTTTGTTCAGAATTTAATCTTGTGTCGTCCTGCCAGAGAGTGCGACAGCGTGGTGCCATCGACCATTTCCAGCTCGCCGCCTACCGGAACGCCATGGGCGATACGGCTGGCTTCAACGCCATATTGCATGCAAAGCTCAGCAATATAGTTGGCGGTCGCCTCTCCTTCGACCGTGGGATTGGTCGCCAGGATCAGTTCGTTGATTTGCTCAGACGCCAGTCGCTGTTCAAGACGATCCAGCCCGATATCATCAGGACCAATACCGTCCAGCGGCGACAGGTGTCCCATCAGCACGAAGTAACGTCCGGAAAATTGCCCGGTTTGCTCAATGGCGTAGATGTCCGCCGGACTCTCCACCACGCAAATCTGACCGTTTTCCTGGCGACGCGGGTTCGAACAGATGTTGCAGACGTCTTGCTCTGTGAAGGTGCGGCAATCGGCACAGTGGCCGATTTCCGACATCGCCTTCGTTAACGCCTGCGCCAGACGCATCCCGCCGCTGCGATCGCGCTGAAGCAGCGTGAACGCCATGCGCTGCGCCGACTTCGGGCCAACGCCCGGCAGACAGCGCAGTGCTTCCATAAGCTGAGTTAACAGCGGGCTGGTTTGCATCAGAACGGCATCTTAAAGCCAGGCGGCAGCTGCATTCCGGAAGAAACAGAGGCCATCTTCTCTTTCTGCGTCTCTTCAATGCGACGCGCCGCGTCGTTGAATGCCGCAGCAACCAGGTCTTCCAGCATCTCTTTGTCGTCTTCCAGCAGGCTTGGATCGATCTCCACGCGACGGCAGTTATGCGCGCCGTTGATGGTCACTTTTACCAGACCCGCGCCAGATTCGCCGGTCACTTCCAGCTTGGCGACTTCTTCCTGCATCTGCTGCATTTTTTCTTGCATCTGCTGGGCCTGTTTCATCAGGTTACCCAGACCGCCTTTACCAAACATAGGCTTCTCTCTCAATCACGTTAAGGGATGACGACCGTCAAACCATTAGGCTGACGATCAAATGGGGCGAATACTCTCCTCGTCCAGCTCCGCATCGAAAAAACGACGCAGCGTCTGGATGTTATTATCCGCAATAATCGACTCACGCGCCTGCGCGAGCTTCTCTTCATAAATGGCCTGACGCCACTCCAGCGGCGTGCGCACCGCAGGATTATCATCTTCAACGATGGTCAATTCAACCGTTGACCCCGTTAAGGAACTCAGTGCTTCGGCCAGTTTTTGCTGCGCGCCGCTGGAATTAAGGTGTCGCTGCGTGGAACGCAGGTGCAGGCAAACCACGTTGCCATTCTCTTCTTTCCAGGCATTAAGCGCCACCTGCTCTACCAGTTTAGGCAGCGAGAGCTGGCTCACCTGGGCGGCCCACGGGTCGCGGTCAATGGCTTCAGCCGCAAGCTTTGCCGCCAGTTCCGGCGTTTTTTCATGCTCAAGCGCTTTTTTCAGCGCTTTCGGCGTGGCGACGACTTCTTTGACTTCTGCAACAGGATTGGTCGCTTTCCAGCGATACGCTTCTTTCTTCGCCGGTGCTTTTTCCAGCGCAGAGACTGCCGGACGCGCCTGAACACGTTCCGACACCGAAGCCAGTCTTTCCAGCGCAGCATTATTCACCGGCCGCGCGCGGGAAGCGGCTGCCGGTTCACTCTTTTTTGCTTTGGTTGCTCCCTGAGCACGTTGCAGTTGACTGCGCGCCGCCAGCACCTGACTGGTGGCATCGGAAAGCGGCACATTCTGTTGCTGTTGCGCTGGCGCAGGTTGCTGCTGTGGCACCTGCGTCGGGGTCATCACCGCTGTGGGTGCGACCGGGGCAAACGACTGGCGCGGGACTTCAGGTTCCGGGAGTGGCATGCGCGGATGAAAAGCCAGCGCACGCAGCAGCGTCATTTCGACGCCCATTCGCCTGTCCGGCGCATACGGCAGTTCTTTGCGCCCGATTAACAGGGTCTGGTAGTAAAGCTGCACATCGGTAGGCGGTACAATTCGCGCCAGTTCACGCATACGCTGTTCAATGGCGGCCATATCGCTACCGAGCGCAGCAGGTGAAAGCTGAACCATGGCAATACGATGCAGCAAAGCCGACATCTCAACCAGCAGCGCTTCCCATTCGATACCACGCGCGGCGGCGTCGTTCACCAGCGTCATCACGCGTTCGCCGTCCGCAGCCACAACCGCTTCAACAAGCGAGAGCGCCTGGTCGTCGTCCAGCGTGCCGAGCATGGTGCTGACCGCGTCGGTCGAGACCTGACCATCGCCGCTGGCAATCGCCTGATCGGTCAGGCTTAGCGCATCGCGCAGGCTGCCGTCCGCGGCACGAGCCAGCAGTTGCAGCGCACGCGGTTCATGGGCGATATGCTCTTCTTTGAGAATATGCTCAAGCTGATGGCGAATCTGTTCGACATCCAGCGCTTTAAGATGGAATTGCAGACAGCGCGACAGGATGGTCACCGGCAGCTTCTGCGGATCGGTGGTCGCCAGCAGGAATTTGACGTGCGCGGGCGGCTCTTCGAGCGTTTTCAGCAAGGCGTTAAAACTGTGGCGCGACAGCATGTGCACTTCGTCGATCAAATAGACCTTAAAGCGCCCGCGCGCGGGCGCATACTGAACGTTATCCAGCAGATCGCGAGTATCTTCAACTTTAGTGCGTGAGGCGGCATCGATTTCAATCAAATCGACAAAACGCCCCTGCTCAATTTCCCGGCAGTTATCGCACACGCCGCACGGCGTAGCGGTGATGCCAGTTTCACAGTTTAATCCCTTCGCCAGCAAGCGGGCGATAGAGGTTTTACCGACGCCACGGGTGCCGGAAAACAAATAAGCATGATGAATACGCCCTAACGACAAGCCGTTCGCCAGTGCCGTCAGCACATGTTCCTGGCCGACGACGTCAGCAAAGGTTTGTGGGCGCCATTTTCGGGCTAAGACCTGATAACTCATTGGCAGGCTCTGAAAGGCTGGAGGGTGGATTCACAGGAGGGTAATGCTAACACAACCTCGCAGCAACGGCGAGGTTGACACGTTATATTCGGGCGTTATCGTTGCAGTCAGTTTGGTTTCGGGCAGCGCACAGAAACCGGAGCGTACACGCAGTACGTGAGGATTTCGAGCACTGACCGGGGCCAAAATGGCAAAAAAGATAGCCCTAAATTAGTGGCCCGGGAATGGAACCAGGCTATAACAAGTCAGCCCCTGCTTTTCCAGACGCTGCTCGCCGCCCAGATCAAACAGGTTAATGATAAAGGCAGCATCGGTCACTTCGCCACCCAGACGGCGGATCAGCTTCACGGTCGCTTCAATCGTGCCGCCAGTTGCCAGAAGATCGTCCACAACCAGGACTTTATCACCCGGTTTGATGGCATCAACGTGGATTTCCAGCTGATCGGTGCCGTACTCCAGCTCATAGGTCTCAGCAATAACTTCACGCGGAAGCTTACGCGGTTTGCGTACCGGAACAAAGCCGACACCCAGCCCCAACGCTACCGGCGCGCCAAACAGGAAGCCACGCGCTTCGGTGCCAACCACTTTAGTGATCCCCGCATTTTTGTAGCGCTCAACCAGCAATTCAATGCTGAGGGCGTAGGCTTTCGGATCTTCCAGTAAACTGGTGACATCACGAAAAAGAATGCCCGGTTTTGGATAGTCGTGGATGCTTTTGATGCTATTTTTGAGAAACTCAAGCTGCTGTGCAGTCGCGGTCATAAGTTTGTGCCTGATTAATACAGTATTACTTCACGGCGCACTATACACTTCATCCTCGACGTATCTTGAATGATTTTGTGTCTATATTAGGGCCAAGGTTACACTTGGTTAACCTTTGACCATCTGCGCCTGTGCTCGAAAACGGTCGAATTTACTGGCTGCGAGAGACAATTGCAACAGCGATTATTGCGCTTTACTGCTTTTGTTGTTTTTCATCAATCACCGGGATCCGCCACATAAAAATCAGTAAACAGGCGAGAATAACCAGCAGCAGGCCGCGTACCCACATCATATTGACCAGCCAGAGGGAAATAGCAAACGTCACCAGGATCAACAAAATAGCGCGCGGTTTTGCTCCCGGCGGCATCGCGCGGTGTTTTTGCCAGTGACGCAGATACCCGCCGAACCACGAACGGTAAAGCAACCAGTCGTGAAAACGCGGCGATGAGCGGGCAAAACACCAGGCGGCCAGCAGGATAAATGGCGTCGTGGGCAGCAACGGCAATACAACGCCCAGCGTGCCTAGCACTACCGCTATCCAGCCAATGATGATTAGAATAATGCGTTGCATAATATCAGTACTTAACACAGAGAATCGCTACTTTAGCATAACAGTTCTCATTTTCATCGGAGTGTTGTTGTGAAAACCGCCATGCTGTTACAGACGCTCGAAAACCAGCTTAACCGCCTGCGACAGCGTTGTGCTCCGCTGGCGCACCACACAACGCTTAGCGCTCGCTTTGACAGGCATCTGTTTCACACGCGCAGCACATTGCTGCAGGCCTGCCTGGATGAAGCTGACGATAATCTTACTGCCCTACGTCGCGCCGTTGAGCAGCAACAACTACCACAAATTACCTGGCTTGCGGAACACCTTGCCTCACAGTTAGAGGCGATTTCACGTGAAACTGCCAGTTGGTCGCTACGCGAGTGGGACAGTGCATCTCCAGGTCTGGCGCGCTGGCAGCGTAAGCGGGTCCAACATCAGGAGTTTGAACGCCGTCTGGTTGAAATGACGCGTGAACGCAAAGAGCGTCTGGCTCAGGCTACCGGCTTTGCAGAACAGCAAAAACTGCATCGTGAAGTAGAAGCATTCGAGGCGCGACTGGCGCGCTGCCGTCATGCTCTGGCAAGAATAGAAAACGTGCTGGCGCGTTTAACCCGTTAATCCCCGGAGAATTTATGTCATTAGAGAACGCCCCGGACGAGGTCAAACTGGCCGTCGATTTGATTGTTTTACTTGAGGAAAATCAGGTTGCACCTGAAACGGTACTGAAGGCGCTGGAGATTGTTAAACGGGATTACGAAAAGAAACAGCTCTCTTCTTCAAAAAACGCGCTATAGCTGAAATGCCTGATAGCGTTGCACTTATCAGGCCTACGAATGAATCGAAGCTCGCAGGCCTGATGAGCTTTTCTATTAACCTACCGAAGGCGTCGGATCATCACCTTTAATGATGTCACGCTTAACCTCGGTCACGGTGTCGCCCTTCGCGTTGTGCAGGTGCACTTCGAGCTGGTTAAAGGCGATATCAATGTCGTTTTCACGGCACAAACGATCGACCGCACGGTTCAGTTCATCAACCGTGTGGCTACGATCGCGCAGTTCACGCACGTATAAACGCAGCTCATGATCCAGCGTGCTGGCGCCGAAGGCGGTAAAGAACACCGCTGGCTCCGGATCGTGCATCACTTTCGGGTGTTCCATCGCCGCCTGCAACAGCACTTTCTTCACTTTGTCCAGATCCGAACCGTAGGCCACGCCGATGCGGATCACCAGACGCGTGGTGGTATCGGAAAGCGACCAGTTGATCAAACGCTCCGTCACAAAGGCTTTGTTCGGGATGATCACCTCTTTGCGATCGAAGTCGGTAATGGTGGTGGCACGGATACGGATCTTGCTGACTGTTCCTGAAAACGTACCGATAGTCACGGTATCGCCGATGCGGACCGGGCGTTCAAACAGAATAATCAGGCCCGAAACAAAGTTACCGAAGATTTCCTGCAAACCAAAACCAAGACCAACCGACAGGGCTGCTGCCAGCCACTGTAGCTTATCCCACGAAACACCGAGCGATCCGAAGACCGTCATCGCGCCGATGGCGATGATCGCGTAGTTAAGGATCGTGGTGATCGCATACGAAGCGCCCTGACGCATCTTCAGTCGCGAGAGCACCAGCACTTCCAACAGGCCGGGTAAGTTACGGATCAGCGCCCACGCGACCATTGAGGCAATAATCGCAAACAGCAGGCTACCCATGGTGACGTCTTTCACCACTGCCGCACCCGCTTCGGTACCGTTGTAATGCCAGAGCGTAATGCTGTCGAGATAGCTGAACACGGTGATCAAATCAGACCAAATGGCCCAGAACAAGACACCAAACAGGGCAACCATCACCAGCATAGTTATACGCAGCGTTTGCTGGTTAACCTGCTCAAGCGCGATGGTCGGTTCTTCCTGCGGTTCGGCACCTTCCGCTCCTTCTTTCACCAGGTTCTGACGACGTGCCAGCGCGCGACGCCAGGCGATACGACGTGCCGCGACGCTCAACCCACGCAGCACGGTCTGGTACAGCAGGTTCCAGAGAATGACCAGATAAACCGTTTCAATCCAGCGTCCCGCCAGGCGCAGCGTGGTGTAGAAATAGCCGGTCGCCGTCAGCACCATTAATGCTATCGGGATAATAGACAGCACGGTAATCGTCACCAGACGCAGACCATGTGACTCTTTATCACGCCAGCTTTCGCGGCACATTGGCCATACCAGGAAGGCGATCAGCAGCAGGTTGAGGAAAATCACCACCTGACCCAGCACATCGTCCATCAGATTGAGCGGTGACAGTTCAGCAATGACCGACCAAAAATTAAGCGGTAACAGCGCCAGGCTAATACGCACGATTTGGCGGCGCCAATGGCTAGTTTGTTTTGCTGGCATACCAAAATGACGAATTGCCACGCCATCTTTTTCCAGCACCTTCCAGCACAGACCAAACACCAGCCAGAAGACTGTCATCTTCTTACTGAACGCCCACAGCAGGTCGCTGATATTCAACTGCATGGTAAGCAGAATCAGACCTACCGCGAGGATAATCAGGCACGCCGGCAAGGCTCTGATGAGATCGATCAGAATCGCTTTTGGCGTGTTGAGCTGACTGTCATTACGCAGGTTACCCACCGCAGCGGCTAATTTCGCCTGATACTCTTTCAACCATTTCAGACGCCAGCGGATTAACCCGGCAATGAGCAGCAGCGGCAATCCCGCCAGGAACGCAATAAATACTGCAGGCCACGCTTTTTCCCAGTTCACCGTGATTTTCATCGACTTAAACTGGTCTTTAAGCGTTTGCGGGAAAGCTTTGATCCAGTCCCAGTCCATCGGACGATTACTGTTAACCCAGAAAATCTGCTGCGTGAGGATCCCTTTCAGGTTTTTCGACACGCTCATTAACTGCTGCTGGTTAATTTGCAGATTAATCGCCATCATCAGCTGGTTGCCCAGTTGCTTATTGAGCTGATCCAACAGTTCACGACGCATATCCACAACCTGCAGTAAGGCATCATGGACTTCGCCGTTAACTTCGTTGCTGTGCCCTTCTTCCAGTTTGGCGACAAACGCATCATTCTGGAACAGCGCGTCGCGCTGCTGGTTGACCTCGAACTGCTCCAGACGCAAGTCGGCGATCCGGTTGGTCATATCGGCAAGTTCATCCGCCGACGGCAGCGTTTGTTGTTGCTGATACAGAATACGCGACAGCAGCAGACTGCCTTTCAGAACGGCGATCTGTTCTTTAATGTTGCGTTCGGATTGCAGCGCGCGGTCAAGCCAGTTTTTGACTTTGATATTTTGCTGCATCAGGCTGTTGCCGTTTTCGGTAGCTGCAATCAGACGCTGGCTGAGCTGATGGTTAACATCAAGCTCCTGCTTCACTAACGGATTGGACTGAATACGCTCGGCTTCATCCGGCGTGACTGCTTCCTGCGCCGTTTTTTCGGTTAACGTCAGTCGCTTGCTGTTCACCGCTTCCTGCAGGAGCTGGAGCTGATGCTCAAGGCGGTTACTGTTCGCCGTCACGTAATCACGTTGTTTTTGCAAGGTATCCTGCAAAATCGTATTACCTTCGAGGCTCTTTCGCTGTTGGTCGATCTGCGCATTCAGCAGCGCCTGCTGCGCTTGTAACAGTACCTGCTGGCTGGGGCGTAAAGCACCTTCGCCTACATTAGTGCCATCAAGTCGGTTGCGGATTTGCTGCATCTGCTGCGACGCAGTGTACATCGCATTTTGTACGCGCTCTGGCTGGGTCTGGAGCGACACCAGTTGGCTGTTGTAGGCAGCAAGATCGTTTTGCGAGCTTTGCAGGTCATCAAGCACCTGCGCGACGCGTGACTCAAGCTGTCGTAAGGAAAGCGTGCTCAGCGTTTTTCGCGTTTCGTCGTCATTGTCGACATCGCTGAGCGAATTTAGCGCATCCGTCGCCTGACGCATTTTCTCCGGCGCCTGGGCCACTTTCTGGCGAAGCTGTACGGTCTCATCTTTCACGCGATCGATTTTATCCAGCGTGGCGATAGTATCGATGAGATCCTGTTGGACCAGCTTATCCTGCGCGGAGAGATCTTTTTGTTTACTCAGTGCGTCTAGTTGGCTCTGAATATCTGCTTTCGTCGGCAGTTCACCACTCTGTTGCGCCCGCGCAAATGCAGATGACTGGCAGGATAACAATAGAATGAAGAAAAGTATGCTAATAGCAATTACATGCTGTGAACGTTTATAGAGCTGCAACATAGTCATGAGAATGAATGTTTCTGAACCGGGAAAGTGACCGGAAATAGTCAAGCGGCAAGAATATCACGGCTGTGACCGGCAGAATAGCAGCAGGCAAAACGACCAGGAGAATTCCTGGTGCAGAATGGCAAACTAGCTTGTCTCTCCTGCCTGCAGGCGCAAGCTTGGACAAAGCAGACACATCTCCAGCAGCACCGCCACGTACTGACGAGCCTCATTCTTCAGATCAAACGATTCGGGAGCAAATAACCAGTTCTCCATGATCCCGGAAATATAGCTACGCATTAACACCGCTACACGACGTGTGTTCAGGTTTTCCGGCAACATGTTGACATCCATACAGTGGCGTAACGTTTTTTCTATACGGTCATAGTTTTCCAGACACAGGCTACGTTCGACTAACTGAACTGATGCTATTTCCCCGACAAATTCGCATTTGTGGAATATAATCTCCATCAATAAACGTCGGCGTTCTTCTGTCACGGTAGTTTCAAGAACGTAAATTAAAATTTCTCTTAATACTGATAGTGGATCGTCAGGGAATTTTGCCTGATACTCAGTCTCTAACTCATCAATGTTAGGTTTTGCTAGCTCCCAGATTTCACTGAATAAATCCGATTTGTTTTTGAAATGCCAATAGATTGCACCGCGCGTCACACCAGCGGCTTTTGCGATCTCAGCCAGCGAGGTGGATGAGACCCCTTGTTGCGAAAACATACGCAGAGCGACATCAAGAATGTGTTGTCGTGTTTCCTGTGCTTGTTGTTTGGTTTTTCGTGCCATAGGTCAGTGAATTTACAGGCGTTAGATTTACATACATTTGTGAATGTATGTACCATAGCACGACGATAATATAAACGCAGCAATGGGTTTATGGGCTTTAAGCCATTGATCAATTTGAAATCGGACACTCGAGGTTTACATATGAACAAAAACAGAGGGTTAACGCCTCTGGCGGTCGTTCTGATGCTCTCAGGCAGCTTAGCGCTAACAGGATGTGACGACAAACCGGCTCAGCAAGGAGCCCAGCAAATGCCGGAAGTCGGTATTGTGACGCTCAAATCCGCTCCTCTACAAATTACTACTGAACTGCCGGGCCGTACCAGCGCCTATCGCGTTGCGGAAGTTCGTCCTCAGGTCAGTGGCATTATTTTGAAACGTAACTTCACCGAAGGCAGCGATATCCAGGCTGGCGTGTCTCTTTATCAAATCGATCCGGCAACCTATCAAGCCACCTATGAAAGCGCGAAAGGCGATTTAGCCAAAGCGCAGGCTGCCGCCAATATGGATCAGCTGACGGTTAAACGTTACCAGAAACTGTTAGGCACTAAGTACATTAGCCAACAGGATTACGATACTGCCGTAGCCACGGCCCAGCAGAGCAACGCTGCCGTCGTCGCCGCTAAAGCCGCGGTTGAAACCGCGCGCATCAATCTGGCCTACACTAAGGTGACCTCCCCGATCAGCGGCCGCATTGGTAAATCCGCGGTCACGGAAGGCGCGCTGGTGCAGAACGGCCAGACTACTGCCCTGGCGACCGTGCAACAGCTTGATCCTATCTACGTGGATGTGACTCAATCGAGCAACGATTTTCTGCGTCTGAAACAAGAGCTGGCTAACGGCAAACTGCAGCAGGAGAACGGTAAAGCGAAGGTTGAACTGGTCACTAACGACGGTTTGAAATACCCGCAGAACGGTACGCTGGAGTTCTCCGACGTTACCGTTGATCAGACTACCGGTTCTATCACGCTGCGCGCGATTTTCCCGAACCCTGATCACACTCTGCTGCCCGGCATGTTCGTTCGCGCGCGCCTGGAAGAAGGCGTAAATCCTGATGCGATTCTGGTTCCGCAGCAGGGCGTAACCCGTACCCCGCGCGGCGATGCCAGCGCGATGGTTGTCGGCGAAGGCGATAAAGTCGAAGTTCGCCAGATTACCGCCACTCAGGCGATTGGCGATAAATGGCTGGTCACCGAAGGGCTGAAAACTGGCGATCGCGTCATTATTAGCGGTCTGCAGAAAGTCAAACCAGGCGTACAGGTAAAAGCGCAGGAAGTCGTTTCTGATGAAAAACAGCAAGCCGCAGGCAACGCTCAGTCAGAACAAACCAAGTCTTAACTTAAACAGGAGCCGTTAAGACATGCCTAATTTCTTTATCGATCGCCCAATATTTGCGTGGGTGATCGCCATTATCATCATGTTGGCAGGGGGGCTCGCGATCCTCAAATTGCCGGTAGCGCAATATCCGACTATTGCACCGCCAGCAGTGACGATCTCCGCGACCTACCCTGGCGCTGATGCCAAAACAGTACAGGATACTGTTACGCAGGTTATCGAACAGAATATGAACGGTATCGATAACCTGATGTACATGTCCTCTAACAGTGACTCCACGGGTACCGTGCAGATCACCCTGACCTTCCAGTCTGGTACTGATGCGGATATCGCACAGGTACAGGTGCAGAACAAACTGCAGCTGGCCATGCCGTTGCTGCCTCAGGAAGTACAGCAGCAAGGGGTTAGCGTTGAGAAGTCATCCAGCAGCTTCCTGATGGTTGTCGGTGTTATCAACACCAACGGTACCATGACGCAGGAGGATATTTCCGACTACGTTGGCGCCAACATGAAGGATGCCATTAGCCGTACTTCAGGCGTGGGCGACGTTCAGCTGTTTGGTTCTCAGTACGCGATGCGTATCTGGATGGATCCGAACAAACTGAACAACTTCCAGCTGACACCGGTTGATGTAATCAGCGCCATCAAAGCGCAGAACGCCCAGGTTGCAGCCGGTCAGTTAGGTGGTACGCCGCCGGTGAAAGGTCAGCAGCTTAACGCATCGATCATTGCGCAAACCCGTCTGACCTCCGCTGATGAATTCGGCAAAATCCTGCTGAAAGTGAATCAGGATGGTTCCCAGGTTCGTCTGCGTGACGTAGCGAAAGTGGAACTGGGCGGTGAGAACTACGACATCTTTGCGAAGTTCAACGGTAAACCGGCATCCGGTCTGGGTATCAAGCTGGCAACAGGTGCTAACGCCCTGGACACCGCAAACGCTATCCGCGAAGAACTGAAGAAGATGGAACCGTTCTTCCCGTCAGGTCTGAAGATCGTTTACCCGTATGACACCACGCCGTTCGTGAAAATTTCTATTCACGAAGTAGTGAAAACGCTGGCAGAAGCAATCATCCTCGTGTTCCTGGTAATGTATCTGTTCCTGCAGAACTTCCGCGCGACGCTGATTCCGACTATCGCCGTGCCGGTGGTACTCTTGGGTACGTTTGCCGTCCTGGCGATTTTCGGCTTCTCAATAAATACCCTGACGATGTTCGGGATGGTGCTCGCCATCGGCCTGCTGGTGGATGATGCCATCGTGGTGGTCGAGAACGTTGAACGTGTAATGGCTGAGGAAGGACTACCGCCGAAGGAAGCAACGCGAAAATCGATGGGCCAGATTCAGGGCGCATTGGTGGGTATCGCGATGGTGCTGTCAGCGGTATTTATCCCAATGGCGTTCTTCGGAGGGTCGACCGGTGCAATTTACCGTCAGTTCTCCATCACCATTGTTTCCGCGATGGCGCTGTCTGTACTGGTGGCATTGATTCTGACCCCTGCCCTGTGTGCGACCATGCTCAAACCGATTGCTAAAGGCGATCACGGAGAAGGCAAAAAAGGCTTCTTCGGCTGGTTTAACCGCATGTTCGATAAGAGCACGCATCATTACACCGATAGCGTGGGCGGTATTCTGCGCAGCACCGGTCGTTATCTGGCGCTGTATCTGATTATCGTTGTGGGCATGGCCTATCTGTTCGTTCGTCTGCCAAGTTCGTTCCTGCCAGATGAAGACCAGGGGGTATTCCTGTCTATGGCTCAGCTGCCAGCGGGTGCGACGCAAGAGCGTACCCAGAAGGTACTGGACGAAATGACGGATTACTACCTGACCAAGGAAAAAGCGAACGTTGAATCGGTTTTTGCCGTTAACGGTTTCGGTTTTGCTGGTCGTGGTCAGAACACCGGCATCGCGTTCGTTTCTCTGAAAGACTGGAGTGAACGTCCTGGCGAAGAGAACAAGGTTGAAGCGATTACTCAGCGTGCAATGGGCGCATTCTCGCAGATTAAAGACGCAATGGTCTTTGCCTTTAACCTGCCAGCGATTGTGGAGTTAGGGACCGCAACCGGTTTTGACTTCCAGTTGATTGACCAGGCGGGTCTGGGCCATGAGAAGCTGACTCAGGCGCGTAACCAACTGTTTGGTGAAGTCGCGAAGCATCCTGATCTGTTGGTCGGTGTTCGTCCTAACGGTCTGGAAGATACGCCGCAGTTCAAGATCGATATCGATCAGGAAAAAGCGCAGGCTCTGGGCGTTTCCATTAGTGATATTAATACAACGCTGGGTGCAGCATGGGGCGGAAGCTACGTGAATGACTTCATCGACCGTGGTCGTGTGAAGAAAGTTTACGTCATGTCTGAAGCGAAATACCGTATGTTGCCAGAAGATATTGGCAACTGGTATGTCCGCGGTAGCGATGGACAGATGGTACCGTTCTCCGCCTTCTCTACCTCACGTTGGGAATACGGTTCGCCGCGTCTGGAACGCTATAACGGTTTGCCTTCCATGGAAATCTTAGGCCAGGCCGCTCCGGGTAAAAGTACCGGTGAAGCCATGGCAATGATGGAGCAACTGGCCAGCAAACTGCCATCCGGTATCGGTTATGACTGGACTGGTATGTCCTACCAGGAACGACTGTCCGGCAACCAGGCTCCTGCCCTGTATGCTATTTCACTGATCGTCGTATTCTTGTGTCTGGCAGCGTTGTACGAGAGCTGGTCAATTCCGTTCTCCGTAATGCTGGTTGTACCGCTGGGTGTTATCGGTGCATTGCTGGCAGCAACGTTCCGCGGCCTGACCAACGACGTTTACTTCCAGGTAGGCCTGCTCACAACCATTGGGTTGTCGGCGAAGAACGCGATACTTATCGTCGAATTCGCCAAGGACTTGATGGATAAAGAGGGTAAAGGTCTGATAGAGGCGACGCTGGACGCAGTACGCATGCGTTTACGTCCAATCCTGATGACGTCACTGGCCTTTATTCTGGGCGTAATGCCGCTGGTCATCAGCTCCGGCGCAGGTTCCGGTGCGCAGAACGCCGTTGGTACTGGCGTAATGGGTGGGATGGTGACGGCAACCGTGTTGGCGATCTTCTTTGTTCCGGTGTTCTTTGTGGTGGTACGCCGCCGCTTTAGCCGCAAAAATGAAGATATTGAGCATAGCCACTCAGTAGAGCATCATTGATACATCTCTAAAGATAAGGCCGCGCAAGCGGCCTTTTTTCTGAAAAAATCATAAAAATCACTTATTGCCATTCCGTTTATTTTCTATCGGGTAAATAAGCGATATAATCCTTGTAGCCTTAAAGGCTATTCTTAAAAAACAGCGAGAGTTCTTATTTACTTTAATAAATATTAAGATTAATCCTATCCACTGGTTCACATTGTCGGTTGTTGCCTTTCGTTGCTAAACCTAAACAAGATAACCCGATGATTGCCCGAAGAATAAAGAAATTGTCCCATTTCGAATAGCGGCATTTATCTGTTAAAATGTAAAAATGACGTAGCATCATAATTTTACATAATTGTAATTTTTCGTGATATGACGATGAAATCTTTTTCAGAGTAGATTATAGTTAAATCATCAGGAGTCGCGGGCAAGTTCCAGGTAGTTGTTGTATCCATCCCGAAAGGTGTTCGGTTAGTTTAAGCCACTAAGAAGGGGATGCGTTATGGATGAATACTCACCCAAAAGACATGATATCGCGCAGCTTAAATTTCTCTGCGAAACTCTGTATCATGACTGTCTTGCAAACCTTGAACAAAGTAACCATGGCTGGGTTAATGACCCTACCTCTGCAACCAGCTTGCAGCTCAATGAACTGATAGAGCATATTGCAACCTTCGCACTTAATTATAAAATTAAGTACAATGAGGACAATAAGCTGATCGCGCAGATAGATGAATACCTGGATGACACTTTTATGTTGTTCAGTAGTTATGGTATTAATACGCAGGATCTGCAGAAATGGCGGAAGTCAGGTAATCGACTGTTTCGCTGTTTTGTCAATGCCACCAGGGCTAATCCTGTTAGTTTGTCTTGTTAAAAATTATTACAATCATAGGTAAGAGTTATGTCCGATAAACCATTAACTAAAACAGATTATTTGATGCGCCTGCGACGTTGCCAGACAATTGATACGCTAGAGCGCGTTATTGAAAAAAATAAATATGAATTGTCCGACAACGAACTGGCTGTATTTTACTCAGCAGCAGATCATCGCCTTGCTGAATTGACCATGAATAAGCTTTACGACAAGATTCCAACTTCTGTTTGGAAATTCATTCGCTAATTGCACTCAAGGTTAAGTCAGGTATAGCGGCACAGTTGTCTGGCTAACCATTTTCGTATTTACAATGGTTATTTAATTCAAATCACGTGACTATGATCACAGCAAAGAAGCGGGAACGTTCCCCTTGCTTGCATTACGTTTTACTGTGCTGAAATAACCTTCAGTACACAGGGAAATCGTAATGCGTAATGAAAAGCAAAAAATGATCGCCGGCGAATACTATCGCCCGGCAGATGAAACACTGTGCAGTGACCGACTACGCGCTCGTCAATTGATCTATCGTTACAATCTCACCGCTCCCGATGAAAAAAATGAGCGTCAGGCAATCCTGCATGATCTGTTAGGTCAGAGTGAGGGTGCCTATATTGAACCCTCTTTCCGGTGTGATTACGGTTATAACATCTATCTTGGTAAAGACTTTTACGCTAATTTCGACTGCGTTATGCTCGACGTCTGTCCAATTCATATTGGCGACAACTGCATGCTGGCACCTGGCGTTCATATCTATACCGCGACCCATCCGCTGGATGCTACCGAGCGCAACAGTGGCCTGGAGTTCGGAAAGCCCGTGACTATCGGCAATAATGTCTGGATAGGTGGCCGTGCAGTGATCAATCCTGGCGTCACGCTGGGCGATAACGTGGTTGTGGCATCAGGTGCAGTAGTCACTAAAAGCGTTCCAGCGAACACCGTAGTTGGGGGCAATCCCGCAAGGATCATCAAAACGCTGTGATCTTAAATGTAACTGTTATGCTAAATTGCGGTTAATCTGTTACTTTCTTCAAAGGGTATCCCCTTTTAAAATAGGGCGATCCCTCCTGAATTTTGCAGATATCACGAAGGCAAGAGATGACAGAAATACAGCGCCTGCTTACTGAAACAATCGACGACTTAAATATTCGCGAGAAGCGCGACAACAAACCGCGCTTTAGCATCAGCTTTATTCGCAAACACCCAGGGCTGTTTATCGGCATGTATGTTGCCTGGTTTGCCACGCTGGCGGTGATGCTACAGTCAGAAACGTTAGTCGATTCAGTATGGCTGCTGGTGGTACTGTTCGTTGTACTCAACGGCTTTTTCTTTTTCGACGTTGCGCCACGGTACCGCTTTGAAGATATCGACGTTCTGGATTTTAGAGTTTGCTATAACGGAGAATGGTACAACACGCGCTTTGTCCCCTCCTCGCTCATCGATACTATCCTGCACTCACCGTCCGTGGATAGCGAACATAAAGCACAGCTGCAAAAGATGATATCGCGCAAAGGCGAACTCTCGTTTTACGATGTCTTTACGCTTACCCGCGCCCAGACCACCCAGTAACGGCATCTCAGCGCAGATAAAAAAAGTGCGTTCCAGCCCAAGCAACGCACTTTAATCCCTGAAATGCTGGCAAAGAAACTAACGTCTCTTTTTACGCCCCTGTACTGCTTTAAAGCGCGGATTCGTTTTGCAGATAACGTACAAACGCCCTTTGCGTTTTACTATCTGGCAGTCAGGATGGCGCTGTTTTGCGCTGCGAAGTGAATTGAGTACCTGCATTTTAACCCCGCTTAACGCCAATAAAATGACCAAAACGTTTTTGGAAACGTGCTGCACTACCTTCATTATCAAAGGTTTTTTGTTTCCCGGTATAATACGGATGCGATTTAGAAGAGATATCGAGGGTCACGTACGGGTACATTTCCCCCTCAAACTCAATTTCACGCTCAGTCTTAATGGTCGAACCGACCTTAAAGAATTCATTGGCACTGGTATCGTGAAACACCACGGTACGGTAAAAAGGATGAATATCCGGTTTCATGGCAACCTCGATTTGTTACGTTATAACATAACCAACAAAATACACCACTCTTGTACAAACCACAACCTGATTTACGCTACAGGGAGTTAAACGGGATGATAAGTGGCCGTAAATATATGATGTCAATCGAATAGCTTTTCGGGGTTTCAGATATACTTTCCCTACGCTGTGTAAATAAGGATATCACTGTGACAACACGACATCTGATAAGCCTGGTGACTGGGGTACTGTTCCTTTCCATCCTCGCGCCTGTAGGTTTAAGCCTGTGGCTGGCACATCGTCAGGTCGAAACGAAATTTATCGATGAACTCGACATGTTCTCAACACGAGTCGCATTACGTACGGAACGCGTAGGCGAGCAGGCGAAAAAAGCATTACGCCATATTGAAGCATTTCAGGGGGTGCCTTGTAGTGATGAGCATCTGCTGGAAATGCGTCGTTTGTCATATAGCTATCGCTATATTCAGGAAGTGCTGTACCTCAAAGATAACGTTCCGCAATGCTCATCTCTGGAAAAAAGAAGCCAGGCAGACGCATTTCCACCCGCAATGAAAGTCACTCCTGATGGATATCGCGCATGGCTTACCACGCAAAATGATTTGGGCATCAAGCGCTTTATGGCAGCATTAGGGAGCGAACATTATATTGTGATGGTCGATCCGGGTTCTTTCATTGACGTCATCCCATTTGGCTCATGGCCGATTGAAGTGACTATCATTGGCACCATGCGCAACGTCGTGGTTGCCAGTAGCGCCGATCTGCCATCGGACGTTTTGCAGCATATACAGCAAGAACGATCGATTACTCATTTTAACAAAGATGGCAGCATTTATAATGCCCGCCCCTTTCCTGAGTTGGGCATCACGATCGTAACCTGGGCGTCTACCCTACCATTGCAAAAAACCTGGCACCGGCAGGCACTGATCTGGCTCCCGGCAGGTATTCTTATCGGTTTGCTCACCGCCGCCTTTGTTTTGCGTATTTTGCGCCGCTTACAGTCGCCCCATCACCAGTTGCAGGACGCTATCCAGCATCGGGACATCAAAGTCCACTATCAACCAATTATCTCGCTCAAAACGGGGAAAGTGGTTGGGGCAGAGGCGCTGGCTCGCTGGCAGCAGGCCGATGGGAGTTATCTGTCACCTGAAATTTTCGTCGCGCTGGCGCATGAAACCGGGCTGACAGAGCCCCTCACCCGGTTGATTATTGAAAGCGTATTTGAAGATTTAGGCAAATGGCTGCGTCAGCATCCTGAGCAGCATATATCAATCAACCTTGAGTCAGCCGATCTGTCCTCCGAAACGCTTCCTGCCCTGTTAAGCCAGAAGGTGAACCACTGGCAACTTAAGCCTGTGCAAATCGCGCTGGAGCTAACTGAACGCGAATTTGCTGACCCAAAAAATAGCGCGCCGTTTATTGCCAAATACCGTCAGGCGGGTCATTCAATCTATATTGATGACTTTGGTACCGGCTATTCCAGCCTGAGTTATTTGCAGGATCTGGATGTAGACATTCTGAAGATAGACAAATCGTTCGTCGATGCACTGGAGTACAACAACGTCACGCCACATATCATCGAGATAGCAAAAGCGTTGAAACTTGAGATGGTGGCGGAAGGTATCGAAACCGAGAATCAGGAAACCTGGCTACGCAAGCACGGAGTGCAGTACGGTCAAGGCTGGCTTTACAGCAAAGCGCTGCCGAAAACGGATCTATGGTCACTCCCGTTTTTGCAACACCGATTTTGACGACAAGTTGGCTTGCT
>OGSH01000065.1_pt1 | contig 103631 bp, 96 predicted proteins | sample 1573821 | NCBI WGS metagenome assembly OGSH01 (sample SAMN03295845, study PRJEB24534) | human gut metagenome | isolation source: fecal sample 5 from infant 6 | host: Homo sapiens | place: USA: Pittsburgh, PA | collected 2014-07 | reverse complement strand
GTGCGGTCTGGTGCCCTCACCCCAACCCTCTCCCACGGGAGAGGGAGCACACACTAAAAACGGCAACTCGGTTGCCGTTTTGCATTTCCCTTGCGCAGAAAAGCAAAAAGCCTGCTTTAAAAGCAGGCTTTTCAAATTTGGCTCCTCTGACTGGACTCGAACCAGTGACATACGGATTAACAGTCCGCCGTTCTACCGACTGAACTACAGAGGAATCGTGTGAACGGGGCGCATATTATCGACCTGCGTTCGCCTTGTCAAAGGGTGGATCAACGCCTTTTGATCGTTTGCTGACAAAATCGGCAAAGTGATGTTTTTGACAGCGGAATGCACCGTCATGGTGCGGGTATACCCCTAATGGGGCAGATCATAAACTGCTGTTTCGGTAATAAAACCCCCCTCTGTAATTAGGTTTCCTTATTTTCAGGCGCTTAGCGAACAATTTAGACCGCCTGGTAAAAGTGGCATTCATATTGCAAAACCTGTTCAACAACGACAGCCGGTTCCGGCACAGCATTTCGAACAGGGGGCAAAATGAACTTAAGACGACTGAAATACTTCGTAAAAATCGTCGATATCGGCAGCCTGACTCAAGCGGCAGAAGTGCTGCATATCGCGCAGCCTGCGCTGAGCCAGCAGGTGGCTACTCTGGAAGGCGAGATGGATCAGCAGCTGTTGATTCGCACCAAACGCGGCGTCACGCCAACGGAAGCAGGCAAGATCCTGTATACCCATGCGCGCACCATCCTTCGCCAGTGTGAACAGGCGCAGCTGGCGGTGAATAACGTGGGCCAGACCCTGAGCGGGCACGTGTCTATCGGCCTGGCGCCGGGAACTGCCGCGTCCTCTATTACCATGCCGCTGCTGCAGGCCGTTCGCGCCGAGCTGCCTGAGGTGCTGGTCTACCTGCACGAAAACAGCGGCTCCGTGCTGAATGACAAACTGCTCAACGGCCAGCTGGATATGGCGGTCCTTTACGATCGCTCCCCGGTCGCCGGCATCACCAGCCAGCCGCTGCTGAAAGAAGATCTCTACCTCGTGGGCACCCGCGACTGTCCGGGCCAGAGCGTAGACCTTACCGCCGTGGCAGAGATGAACCTTTATCTGCCGCGCGACTACAGCGCCGTGCGCGTGCGCGTGGACGAAGCGTTCTCACTGCGCCGCCTGACGGCCAAAATCATCGGCGAAATTGACTCAATTTCCACGCTCACAGCGGCCATTGCCAGCGGGATGGGGGTGACCGTGCTGCCGGAATCCGCAGCCCGCTCGCTGTGCAGCGCGGCAAACGGCTGGATGGCGCGGATCACCACGCCTTCCATGAGCCTGCCGCTGTCGCTGAACATGTCTGCTCGCGGTTCGCTGTCGCCGCAGGCGCAGGCGGTAAAAGAAATTTTGATGTCGCTGGTCAGCAAGCCGTCGCTTGAGAACCGTGAACTCCAGCTCGTGAGCTGATATTCCATAAAAGCATAAGATGCTGGTTTTTATTATTTGTTCTGCAGCGCGGCAGACTCTAACAATAGAGCTATGTCAGATGCGCCGGAGTGAATCGTGAATTTCCAGCAACTTAAAATCATCCGTGAGGCGGCCAGGCGGGACTACAACCTGACCGAGGTCGCCAATATGCTTTATACCTCTCAGTCCGGCGTCAGCCGCCATATCCGCGAGCTGGAAGAGGAGCTGGGCATAGAGATTTTTATCCGTCGCGGCAAGCGGCTGCTCGGCATGACGGAGCCGGGTAAGGCTTTGCTCACCATCGCAGAGCGGATCCTCAACGAGGCCAGCAACGTGCGTCGTCTGGCGGATCTCTTTACCAATGACGCTTCGGGCGTACTCACCATCGCCACCACCCACACCCAGGCGCGCTACAGCCTGCCGCCGGTGATTAAAGCGTTCCGCGAACTTTTCCCCGACGTCCGTCTGGAGCTTATCCAGGGCACGCCGCAGGAAATTGAAGTGCTGCTGCAAAACGGTGGGGCGGATATCGGCATAGCCAGCGAACGCCTGAGCAACGACCCGCTGCTGGTGGCGTTCCCCTGGTTCCGCTGGTACCACAGCTTATTACTCCCGGTCGATCATCCGCTCAATCAGGTCTCTCCCCTGACGCTGGAAGACATTGCGAAATGGCCGCTCATTACCTACCGCCAGGGGATCACCGGACGCTCGCGTATTGATGAAGCCTTCAACCGGAAAGGGTTAACGCCGGACGTGGTGCTGAGCGCGCAGGATTCTGACGTGATCAAAACCTACGTCGAGCTGGGTCTGGGCATTGGTCTGGTGGCGGAACAGTCCAGCGGAGAACGCGAGGACGGGAACCTGGTGCGTCTTGATACGCGTCACCTGTTTGACGCTAACACCGTATGGCTTGGCCTGAAGCGCGGGCAGCTGCAGCGCAACTACGTGTGGCGCTTTATCGAGCTCTGCAACGCCGGGCTGTCGGTGGATGAGATTAAACGCCAGGTGATGGAACCGGAAGAAGTGGCGATTGATTATCAGATTTAGGCGCTGGTTTGCCCGGTAGCGCTGCGCTGACCGGGCTCATCGCTTAGTTGAACGGATATTTTTTAAAGACCGCCTGTGATTCAAATGATTCGGCAGCCGCCTGAATCTCTCTAAAATCCGCTGCGTTAACGACGTGCGGAATCATCGACTGAATAAACGTCCAGACAACCGTGCTCGTGACGGCAACCTGATCGGGATCGGCGGAGGCCGGACGCTTCTTCAGCAAGGCATTCCATTCCCTGCAGGCCGCCAGCAGCTGGGTTGTAATGCGTTCGACCCATAAAGCGTGCTGCTTTTCCAACGGGCGCTGGTGGTGTTCATACACATTTTGAACGGCTTTCTCCGCGGCGGCGAGGATAAAGCCCAGCGTCTGAAGATCGTTTGCCAGCGCATCCGGCGCGACGGTCAGGAGTCTCCGCTCGGGTGCGGCCTGAGCCTCGAAATAATTCAGTATCAGCGACGAATCCATCAAACGTACTCCGTTATCCAGAATCAGCGTGGGCGCTTTTACCGCGGGGTTGATTCGGGAGAACGCTTCGAAAGTGCTAAAGACCGACAGCGGTTGGCTTTCAAACTCAACGCCATAAAGCTCAAGGGAGATCGCCACGCGCCGTACATAAGGTGAATCCATCATGCCAACAAGCTTAATCATCTTTCCCGTTTTCCTGTCTCTGTGAAATAACGCGTCATTGAAGAGGATGAACAGACAGTACAATACAAACTTCCTGGCGAATATCTTCAGTATCTTACCGTAAAGGTTAGTATTACTGACATGTGGGCAAGTTGCCGTTATACATCCAGCGCGGATAAGGGAGAGCTTTCATGTCGGATTTTCCACCCATTGCCAGTTTGCGAAGCTTTGAAGCCGTCGCCCGTCTTGGCAGCGTGACGCTGGCGGCGAAAGAACTCCACGTTACCCATTCCGCAATCAGCCAGCAGATCAAACTGCTGGAGGAGATGGTGGGCGTAAAGCTCTTTATCCGTCAGGGACGCGGGGTGCAGATCAACGAAGAAGGGCGGCTATATGCCTTACAGGTACGCGAGGCGTTGAACCATATTGCGGATGCCACCCGGCTCGTACAGGTGAAGCCGAGAAAGCAGGAGCTAACGCTAGCGATGGTGCCGTCTTTTGGATGCCACTGGCTGTTGCCGCGTCTGGAACGCTTTCGGGCGAAATATCCGCTTATCACCCTTCGGATCCTGGCCAGCCTGACGGTCACCAGCCTGCAGCAGGAAGGAACAGATATCGCGATACGAATGGGGAAGGGAAACTGGGAAGGGAGTGAAAGCCAGTACCTTTTTTCCGATGAGCTTATTGTGGTGGCCGCGCCTGGCTATAACGACGGTGTGTTGCCCGCTACGCCGGCTGAGATTGCAAAAAGTCATATTATTTTTTCCATGGAGTCGTGGAAAACGTGGTGCGTGAATGCGGGGCTGGAGAAAGAGATCGTGCCTGGCGGTTTATGCATTAACGACTCCAATATCATTATCGAAGCTGTTCGGCTCGGGAAAGGGATCGCGCTGGAGCGCCGCTCTCTGGTTCAGGATGCCATCACCCGGGGTGAACTGGTCCAGCTAACCTCCATTACCGCGCCGTATCCCTGGCCTTACTGGCTGGTGACAGCGCGGTCAACGGAGACGAAGCCGGAGGTGGCTCTTTTTGTCGCATGGCTGGATGAGGAGGTGGCGGTCTGGCGGCAGTTGACGGGCTGCTGAACTTTTTTCGATGCTGCTCGTAACAAAATGAATATCCAACAAGGGATACACAGAATTACTCCGGCACGCGTTCAGTCTTTCCGTAACCCCACAAGATTCTGCTTTTCCATCTCTGCATAATCATCGCTATAGCTTTGCATGTATATAGTTTTTGATCTATATTGGATGGGAGGCCTTGTGTCGGCAATTAACACGACGGACAGGTTTGATCGCTGGTTTACTTCGCTTGACGATACCGAACGCGCCAGCGTACTTGCAGCCCTGCTTGTTTTGCGAGAGAAGGGGCCGGGTTTATCGAGACCCTACGCCGATACGCTTAAAGGCTCTCGTCACAGCAACATGAAAGAGCTACGTATTCAGAGTAAGGGCGATCCCTTGCGGGCGTTTTTCGCCTTTGATCCAAACCGCACGGGTATCGTGCTTTGTGCGGGCAATAAGGTCGGCAATGAAAGGCGATTCTACGATGAGATGCTTCTCGTTGCTGACCGGGAATTCACTCACTGGCTGAATACATTAAAAGAGAGGGAATAGCGCGATGGGAAGAACCCTTGAGCAGCTTATAGCGGATGAAAAGCCGGAGGTTGTCGCCAGCGCTCAGGCGATAGCAACGGATATTTTGCTCAACATTCATCTTGCTGAGTTACGCGAGAAAGTACAAAAAACGCAGGTAGAAATGGCGCAGGCGTTGGGTATCAGGCAACCTACCGTTGCGGTAATGGAAAAGCCCGGGCGCGATTTGAAACTCTCTTCCCTCAAGCGCTACGTTGAGGCGGCGGGCGGAAAGCTGCGGCTTGATGTGGAGCTGCCGGATGGCTCGCACTATGAGTTCGTGCTGTAGGGCAGAAAAGCAAAAAAAACCTGCTTCAAAACCGCCAGCATGACCGTCACTCGCGGTGATGAACGAATAGATGCAATTACTTATGGGTAGAAGTGGGGACATGCTGCTGCATCAATTCAACGATCCAATCAATAAAAACGCGCAGTTTAGCGTTAACGTGGCGGTTCGGCGGAAATGCCAGATACAGGGGCATTGGATCAATACGCCAGTCTTCAAATAGCGGAATCAAGGAACCACATGCCTGATGCGCTGCCGCCATATAGACGGGTAGCGCAATCACGCCTAATCCCGCGAGCCCGGCTTCGAGGTAGGCGTTGCCATCATCCACTGCAAGCACATAGCTTCCCGTGATTTCAATACGTACACTCTCACCGTTCAGTACCAGAGGATCAATCTTACCGGTGCGTGAGGACAAGAATCCCACTATGCGATGGTCCGTGTTTTCCAGCTCTCGCGGGTGCGCAGGGGCGCCGAGGCGTTCCACGTAGCTCGGTGCGACGTAAACACCGATTTGCAAATCGCCAACATGGCGTGCGATCAGGGACTGGTCATTGATTCCCCCGCCGCGCACGACGCAATCCACGTTGTCGCCGATCAGATCCACCACCCGGTCACTCACGCCCATGTCGAACTGGATATCAGGGTAGCGCACGTGAAAAGCCGGTAGCGCGGGCACCAGCACCAGGCGGGCGAGAGGAGTGGGCACATCTACCCGTAGCCGTCCTCTGGGCGTAATTGCCGCACTGGACAGGCTGTTTTCAGCATCTTCCATGTCCGCCAGCAGGCGGATGACGCGCTCGTAGTAGACCGCGCCATCAGGAGTCACACCGAGCCTGCGGGTGGTGCGATGGAGCAGCTTTACGCGCAGGCGAGCTTCGAGCTGCTGAATAAGCTGCGTCACCGTGGTTTTGCTCATATGAAGCGTTTGGGCAGCCTTGGTGAAACTGCCAGCCTCCACCACGCGAGCAAAGGCGCGCATCGCATCGAAACGATCCATCCCAGGTCCTCTCTTTTCGCAGATTGTTTGGATATTACAAACAATGATGAACAAAGTCGCTTGTTTATCCGCCCGATCTGGCACCTGTAAAGTGTCTTTATGTTCACCGGGCAGATTTCGCCCCATTACAGAGGCACAAACATGACAACACGCGAAGCCGTTTTTCCATTAGGACGACAGGCGCTCTACGAGCGTAATCGCTATTCACCCGCCATCAAATCTAACGGCTTCCTGTTTGTTTCGGGACAGGTAGGTAGCCGGGAGGATGGTTCGCCTGAAGAGGATCTCAACGCGCAGATCCGGCTGGCATTCGATAACCTTAATGCTGTTCTCGCAGCTGCGGGCTGCACGTTCGATGACGTGGTTGACGTTACCCTCTTTGTCGTCGATCCTGAGTCAAACCTCGACGCAATCTGGAGTATCCTGCCAGAATATTGGGGGGAAGCGCCTTACCCTACGTTGACTGGGATCGGCGTGACGTGGCTGTACGGATTCCAGTTTGAGATTAAGGTGATTGCCAGGCTGCCCTAAGCGACAGGAGCTTTTTGCCATACGGCAAATTATCCGAACGCAGAAAAGCAAAAAGCCTGCTTTAAAAGCAGGCTTTTCAAATTTGGCTCCTCTGACTGGACTCGAACCAGTGACATACGGATTAACAGTCCGCCGTTCTACCGACTGAACTACAGAGGAATCGTGTGAACGAGGCGCATAGTAGCGACCTCGGTACGCCTTGTCAAAGGGTGAAAACGCACTTTTCTTTCGTTTGCCGACAATTTCAGCAAATCGCTGATTTTATAGCAAATTCGCGTTGAAATTACACAGCAAAATGCACCGCCCGCAGGCGGCGCTCAGGATCAGAACAGTACGGAGTAGTTCAGACCAAAGGTACGTCCGCGGCCTTTATAGGTATACAGCCCCGGCGCACCGTAGGTTGGGCTATACAGCCCCGGCGCGCGCTGGCCCCAGGCGGTGGTGTAGTCTTTGTCCAGCAGGTTTTCCACGCTGAAGCTGACCTTACCCACCGGCAGGGCGTAGCTGCCCAGGAAGTCGACCGTGTTATAGCCATCGATCTTCTTGCCGTCGGAGTCTGACACGTCAAAGGTCTGCGTGCTCTGCACGCGCAGGGTCCAGTCGCCCGGCGCCCAGTTGACCCATGCGCTGGCTTTCGACGGGCTTGCGCTGTCAACCGTCAGCTTCTCCCATTTCCCGTTTTCGCGCGTTTCAGACTTGATGGCGTTAAAGTTCGCACCGGTGCTCCAGTCGCTGTCGGTGAAGAAATAGTCCACCTGACCTTCCACCCCGTAGATACGACGCTTGTCGTCTTCCAGGTTGATGGTCATATCCGACTTGTTGATGGTGATGGTTTTATCCGAGAGCGAGTAATACGCCGCGACCTGCGTGCGCAGGTTATCGCCGGTGTAGCGCCAGCCCAGCTCATAAGCGTTGACCTTGATACCGTCCAGCGTCGAGTCGTTCACGTTGACGCTGTTCAGCAGGCGATAGTGACCGTTGCTGAGCTGATAGGTGCCGGAGCCGTAGTACTTCGCCAGGTCCGGAATTTCGAAGCCCTGGGAGAAGTTAAACCACAGCTGCTGCTGTTCGGTCAGGCGACCGAGGATCCCGGCGTTAAACAGGAAGTTATTGTAATCGGTTTTCCCACCCGGCACCGCATCGGCGGAGGTGGCTTTCCCGGTGGCGATGGCCTGCTGCTGGGTATAACCGACAAAGTCGTCCACCTTGTTCTCGGTGTACTGATAACGCACGCCGCCGCTCAGGGTGATGGCGTCAATGTCGTAGCTGGCCTGCAGGAACGGGGCGAGGTTGGTGATGCTGTAGCCCGGGTAACGGCCCACGTTGTAGGCATTATCCAGCTCCATGCCGCCGCTCGCCGCGGCCTTGCTCAGGTTGAAGAACTGCTGGTTGGCATCGAAGGTTTCGTGGTCGGCATCCACACCCCAGGTCAGCGTCAAATCGTCCACCGGCTTGCTGTTCAGCGTCAGCTTGCCGCCGTAAAAATCGGTTTTCTGCTGGGACGCGCCGATGCTGCTCACCACGCCTTTGGTCAGGGTCGGGAACGGATAATAGGTCAGGCTCTCGTCGCGATAGTAAATCTGCGCAACCAGATCCTGGCCCCAGAAATCGGTATTGGAATACTGCAGGTTAATCAGATGGCGCTCGGTACCCGGTACGCGGTCAGAATCGAGATTATCTTTGTTGTACGCGGTCGCATCGCCCGTTACCGCCGAGAAGTTCTTCCCGAGATACAGCCCATGCTTGCCGTCGGACTCGCTCTTGTAGTACTGCGTCGTCAGCTGCAGCTGCTGACGATCGTCAATGTTGATGGTGCCTGTGCCCATTACATCAATACGGTCGGAATACTGGAGGCCGGTCTGGGTGTTATCGATAATCACCTCGTTGCCTTTGCCGTCATACCAGCCGCCGTAGCGCTGATAGGACACCGACAGACGACCGGAGGCGTTGTCGTTGCCGCCGCTTACGGCTGCCGACACGTTCTCATCGTGATCGTTGTGGCTATTAAACCCGCTTTTTGCCCCGGTCTGGAACTCAACCTCGGTATCCGGCTGGCCCTTTTTGGTGACGATGTTCACCAGGCCGCCTGTGCTGCCGCCGCCGTAGAGCGAGGTGGCGCCGGAGATCACTTCGATACGGTCAATGTTGAACGGATCGATAGAGTCCAGCTGGCGGCTGTCGCTGCGGGACGAGTTCAGGCGAACGCCGTCCACCATCACCATCATGGAGCGGCCGCGCAGGTTCATGCCGTAGTTGGTACGGCCCTGGCTGCTGACGTCCATGCCCGGGATCAGCTGCGCCAGCACCTCTTTAATCTCTTTCCCGCCCTGAACCTGCTGCTCAATTTCAGCCCGCTCAATGACCCAGGTGGTCTGCGCCATCTCCGCCACGCTGCGGTGCGCGCGGCTGGCGGAGACAACGATATTTTCTTCCTTTTGTTCTTCCGCCCACGCAGAGGTAGAAAGCATTGCAAGCAAGCAAGGATTTAAAACCCAAAGATGAGAACGTTTCATTGTTATGTTGATCCTGATTGTGTGTGTCAGTACTCGGTGGTTTTTGCTAATGATTTAAAAACCGGGCTGCTGTCCGGGCTGGTGGTTGTGCGCCAGTGGATAACGCCGGGTGTGGTGGCCAGCTCAAACGGCTCGTCGGCATGCGCGCGATTAAGAATTCGCGCCGCGCGCCAGGCCATCAGGCTGAGCTGGGGTTCGGCAATGCCGAGACGGTGCATCCCGGCGTTCACGGCGAACAGGCGGTTGCTCTGCGGGCCGTCCCATTCGAGGGTGAAATCGTTGTTAATGCAGAAGGCTTCGTCCGTGTCCAGATGCAGGCGGTGAGACAGCGGCGCGAGGAACGCGGGCTGCACGGCGCGGTAGCCGGTGGCGAAAATCACCACGTCGCTATCCAGCTGCTCGCGGCCGCCGTCGAGGTGATGCTGAATGCTCAGGCGATGTCCGTTTTCCTGGCGCGTCAGGGCCGTCACCGAGCGGGACGGCATCAGGTGCGCCCAGGGTTTTTCACGCAGCACTTCGAAGCGGTGGTACATGGCGCGGTAAATCGCCAGCAGGGACTCGGTGGTGATGCCGTCGGAGGTCATCTTCTGCTCGTGCAGCATCTGACGTCGGGCCTCTTCGCCCAGCGTGGAGAAGCTGTCCACGTACTCCGGCGTGAAATACTCGTTGGCAAAGGCGGCTTCATCCAGCGCGTTATAGTTATTGCGGCGCGATACCCAGTTCAGGCTCAGCGGCTGGCCCCATTCGCCGCGGAAGATATTCAGGAACAGGTCGGCCCCGCTCTGGCCGCCGCCGACGACGGTGACGCGCTTGCCGGTGAGATCCGGCGTGCGCAGCATCATCTCGCTGGCGTGGAAACAGGTATCGTCCTGCGTCGTAACGCAGTCAGGCAGGTTGATCTGTTTGCCAATCCCCACGCAGACGTGCCGCGCCAGGAAGCGGTCGCGCTGGGTCACCACCTCAAACAGGCCGTTTTTCTCATCAAAGCTCACCTGCTGCACCTGCTGGCTAAAGGCCAGGTTGGTGAGGTTATCCGCCGCCCAGCACAGGTAGTCCGCAAACTCTTCGCGGGAGACGGTGCGCTGCTCGGTGGTCAGGAAGCGGTAGAACTTTTTGCGCTGCACCAGATAGTTCAGGAAGCTGTGGCGGTTGGTCGGCTCCACGGCGCTGACCAGATCCTTCAGGAAGCTGGTCTGCATGTGGCAGTCCGGCACCATCATTCCCGGGTGCCAGGAGAAGTGCGGTTTACGCTCAAGGAACAGCGAGCTAAAGCCGTCCAGCCCTTCGGCCAGAGCGGCGATGCTGAGGTTAAACGGGCCAATACCAATGCCGATGAAATCATAGGTTTTCATTGCGCTGACTCCCGGGAGGCGAGAAAAAGAGGGTTATCAAGGTCGGTGACGTAGTTCGGCAGCATGCGGCTGCCGCCGTCGTGTTCGGAGAAGGTCAGTTTGACCGGGTTGAGGATCACGCGAATAATCTGCGGCTTGAAGAGATCGAATTTGGCGAAGCGCTCTGCCAGATCCGGGTGCGCCGCCATATACTCCCGTAAAACTCCGGCCAGAATCTGGTAGAAGCGCGTTTCGCTCACGCCGCATTGCAGGGTGAGGCGCGAGATAAAGCGCAGCACCGTCACAAAGTTGCCGGTTTGCAGGTCGTGAATGATGTAATCCGCGCTCAGGCGCGCCGTGACGGCCTTCACCTGCTCCGGCAGGCTCTGGGCCTGCGGGAAATCCTCATCCACCAGTCGCATATCGCCCTGGAAATCTTTCAGCAGGATGCGCTGCGGGACGTAATCCTTCATCACCAGCGTCACGTTCTGGCCGTGGGCGATCAGCGCCACGCCGTAGCGGCAGAGCAGGTGATAGAACGGGATCACCGTTGCCTCAAACAGCTTTTCCAGCCATGCGTCGGCGCTTAGCCCCGAGCGTTTAATCCACGCGTCGATCAGCGGGCGCCCGGCATTGTCGGTTTCCATCAGCGCGGCCATCAGCACCGCCTGTTCACCGTCTTCTAAATAACAGGACGGATTCTCGCGCCAGATCACCCCCAGCATCTCCTGATAGCGGTAGGGCGCTTTCGGCAATGCGGCATAGCCCGGATGCGACAGATAGCCGGCAGCGGGTTCGCCAAGCACCTGCGCACCGGAGCGGATCAGCGTGGCGTCGGTGGCAAACTGCTGCTGAAGCCAGCGCGAAGCCAGCGGCCCGGCAGCAATGTATTTGCCCGGGATGCCGCGATAGCAGGAGGTGTTGTAGATGGTCAACGGAAGCTTGATGTCATACGGCGCGCGACGGCTGGCGTTGGTGAGCGTGCGCAGGGACTGCTGCGCCAGATACTCGTCGCCAAATTCGCCCAGCTCAACCATCTCTTCGCGCGCCAGCTGGGCCAGGAAATGAACGGCGATCTTCTGCTGCCACTGCCACGGGTGCAGCGGCAGTGGCAGCCAGCCGTCGTTGAGACCCAGCGCCTGCCAGCGGGCGTCAAAGCGGGCGCGCTCGGCGTTGTCCATGGCGCTCGCCAGCAGAGCGTTGATCTCGCAATCGGCGTCGCTGCTCCAGACCAGATGCTCGCGCTGAACGGCGACCCAGTGCAGGCGAAAACGTCCGCGATACTCGGGCGCGTACTGACGCAGCGCGTCCAGGCCCCAGCCGCGGCGACCTTTGTTGAAAATAAACTTCGGGTGACCGCTCATCAGACACTGTAATTCGTCCGGGTCGAGGTGGATCAGCGCGTCCGCGTCCAGCGCTTCACGCGCCTGCAGCAGCTGCATGTCGCCGCGCAGCGTGGCGTAGAGATCTTCCATATGCTCTGCCGTTTGCGCGTCGCTCATCTCCAGCACCGTCGCCAGCTGCAGCAGCGCGCGTTCCGCTTCCACGGCATCGCCGCTGGCGGCGATCAGGCTGTCCGGGTCGATATGCAGCCAGCCCCAGATCCCGCGCGCGGCGCGAAACTGCCAGGACTCGTTGCCTATGGCGATGCGCCAGAGGTCCGACGAAACCGGCTCAGCGCGCAGGGTGCGTTCGTACTCCAGCTCGGCGAGAATCTTTGCCACCATCTCGCGGTTCACTTTCTGCCAGAGCGCGTTCACAGTTCCACCTCGCTGAAGAAGCGGTGGCGCTGGCTCATGATCAGGCGCGAGCGCTTGTGCGGGAAGTCGAACTCTTTCACCGTGTCGAAACCGGCGGAGGCCAGATGGCGGAACAGGCGCTGGTTGTCAAAGCGCGGCTCGGCTACGATGCGCGCGGTGCGCGGTTCATCGAGATACAGATAGTGGCTCAGGCCGCGCAGCCAGCTGCGGATGTACTGCGCGCCGCGCCAGTTCTCTTCGCCCACCAGCATGTGCAGCCCGCGGTCAAACGGCTGCCAGCGGTAGTGGCGGCCAATGCGATCTTCTGCCGCCCAGTAGAGCTCAAAATAGCCGAACGGCTGGTCGTCGAAGCAGCCGATAACCGGGTAGCAGTAGGTCGAGTCAAGCTGACGGCGCAGGTAGCTTTCCTGCTCGGCCTGCGGGCCCGCCATCTCCCAGAAGGCGTTCACGCGCGGGTTGTTCATCCATTGGGTAAAGCGCTCGCCGTCCAGCGCCACGTCGACCACGCGGAAGCTGAGGGTGCGCTTAATTTGCGGATCGTAGCGACGGTACACTTCGCCCTGCGGGCGGTGAGGACGCAGCGGGAAATACAGCTGACGGCTCTCATCAAACTGCATCCCGCCGCTGGCCTGCGGCCGTTCGCCTTTCAGCCACAGCGGCAGCTGCCAGAAGGTTTCGCGTGCCAGATAGTCCCCGTGGGCCAGGCTAAACAGCGCCTGCGCCTGGGGGGCATCCTGCCAGGTCGCCCAGGGCAGGGTAATGCCGGTCAGCGCGGGTGCGGCAACAAACAGCTGATCCAGGGCTTCGACCAGCCAGCCGTCCGGGAGCCCATTCAGACGCTCCAGCACCGCGCTGCCGTCGAGACCCAACGTCAGCGGCAGCGCGCGATCCGTTGCGGTGCAGCGAAAGCCGTAGCCGGAATGGACGATATTCGCGATTGCCATTACGCCTTCTCCTTGTAAAACGGGTTGCTAAAGTCGAAATAGATCACCGCCGGATCGGCGATGGTGTTTTCATTGCGATCGTGCAGGTAGCAGAAGAAGTTGCCTTTGCAGTTCCAGGTCGGGCTGTCGAGCACGTAGTCGAGGCAGCGGGTCTGCTTTGCCGTGCGGCGCAGTTCGGCCAGCGCGTCGCGCACGCGGGACATCAGGTTCTCCTCGCTGTCAAAACCGGCAGCGGCGAGGGCGGCGGTGACGGCAAGGGTAGAGTTCAGCAGCAGGTAATAAGGGAAGTAGCGCAGCAGCTGGCTCTCACCGAAGCGGTTTTCCACCTCCGTTTCGCCCGCCTCTTTCAGCCACGCGTCGGCCCCTTCGGTCCACGCGCTGCCCTGGCAGTCGCGGTAGATCAGCCCGACGGGGAAATCCTGCTGCATCTCAACGAGGATATTTTGCTGGTGCGCCAGCAGGACCAGACCGTAGTCCGCCTCGGCGCTGAACAGCGGGAGCAACACGCGGTCGCAATAAGCGTCCAGCCAGCAGCGGGCGGCCTGGGCGAGCGGTAAATCCAGACGCTGGCTCAGACGGCGCACCGCGGAAGCCAGCAGGCTGTCGCCGCCGTCCGGCGCGGCCTGGGTCAGGCTCACCAGCACGTTGGTCTGGGTGTCTGGCGTATCGAACAGCAGATTGACGCGCAGGGCCATCAGGCTCTCTTCCTGAATAACGCCGCTTTCGTCACGCAGCCCCGCCCAGCCGTCCTCCTGCATCACGCGCATGGTTGGGTAGAGAGCCTGTAAATCTTGCCAGCGTTCCGTTTTCGCCAGGCGCGCCAGGCGCATTCCGCGCTTAACCTCTTTGACCGACAGCGTGCGCACGGAGTTGGTCAGGCGCACGCTGAGGGAGAACTTAATCATGTCGCTGTTGGTTTCGCTGTACAGCGAGCGGGAGGAGCTGGTAGGCAGCCACTGCGCGCCCGCTTCGCCCAGATCCTGCAATGTACCGTTTTCCGCCAGACGCTGACACCAGTCCTGCTCCAGCAGATAGTCGGCCTGCCACGGATGCATCGGCAGCAGCCAGCGGGTGTCGGTGAAGTGGCCGAGCAGCTCAGGCGCGCTCTGGGCCGCGAAGCGCAGCAGACGCTCGCGCAGGGAGACGTTCAGGCTGTCGCCGGCAACGAGCGTGCTCTCAACGGCAAACCAGCGCAGCGGGAAGCGGGAGGCGAAATCGGGCAGATAGCGACGCGCCTCGGTTTCGTTGAACGGCTCGTGCGACTTCGGTGCAGGGTGAAACGCGTGGCCGACCAGCAGCGCCTGTTCCGCGTCGGCAAACGTCAGCGGCTTATCGCGCAGGTTTGCCCAGCTGTGGCGCAGATCGATCGCCTGCCAGGTGTGCGCATGGCTTTCGAGAACGCGCTGCTTAAAACGCGCCAGCGTATCGGCATCCAGCGAGCCTTTAACTGATGGTTTTTCAAGAATTAAATCAACCATTTGGTCAAATGTGACGGCGTCACCGTCATCACTGTTGCTCTGAATAAGCGTTGCCGGGAAACGGTACTGATGATGCTGGGTGGGAGAGAAATAGCGTACCGGAACACGAAGCGCCTGGGTTTGGGACAGCGGGATATGAATGTTCGGTAACGCATCCGCAGCGGTAGCGGGGAGATAGCGCCAGTCCTTCGTTTCGCGCAACAGGGCGTTTAAAAAACACTGGGCTGCAACGTCTGTACCGGCAGAGCGGGGCAGAGCACGCATAGATGTACCTCATTCCATGATTGATAATAATTCTCGTTATGATATTCATTCTGTTTACAGTCGCAACCATTTTTGCAATATTTGTTTTCATAAACTTCATGATTTCCACACATTTATTGACACTATGTTTACATTCTCATGCGCGCTGACTCAGAAACATTGACCGAAAACGTCACCTCAAAAGCCAACTGGCCCCTGGCGTTATGTGCGGGTTTATTAGGTATCGGGCAAAACGGCCTGCTGGTGATGCTCCCGCAGCTGGTGACCCTGACCGGGCTGTCGCTCTCGGTCTGGGCCGGTCTGCTGATGTTCGGAACCATGCTCTTTTTACCGGCCTCGCCCTGGTGGGGACGCCAGAGCGAGCGACGGGGATGTAAGGCCGTGATGCTGGCCTCGCTGAGCGGCTATCTGGCCAGTTTCGCCGTCATGGCGCTGGTGGTCTGGGCGATGGCGGCCGGAAGGCTGGATACTTTCTGGGGACTGGCGGGGCTGATTCTTTCACGTCTGCTTTACGGACTGACTGTGTCGGGGCTGGTGCCTGCGGCCCAGACGTGGGCTATTCAGCGTGCGGGGCTGGAGAAAAGAATGGCGGCGCTGGCGACGATAAGCTCCGGCCTCAGCTGCGGACGTCTGCTCGGCCCGCCGCTGGCGGCGCTAATGCTCAGCGTCAGCCCGGTGGCGCCGCTCTGGCTAATGGCGATCGCGCCGTTAATCGCGCTGCTGCTGGTGCTTCGCGAAGCCGCAGACCCGCCGCTGCCGCCGGTGGCGCACCAGGCAACCCGTCTGCAGGCCTCCATGCTGCCGTTCCTGCTGCTGGCGCTGCTGCTGGCGGCGCTGGTGAGCCTGATGCAGCTTGGCCTGTCACCGCATCTTAGCCCCCTGCTGGAGGGCAACGCCCGGGAGATCAGCCATCATGTTGCGCTTCTGCTGAGCCTGGCCGCGCTGGCCACGCTCGCGGCGCAGTTTCTGGTGGTCCGCCCGCAGCATTTCACCCCGGTGACGTTGCTCTGCATCGCGGCGGTGCTGATGGTGGCCGGGCTTGGGCTGATGACCGTCGCGGGTTTAACGCTGTTCTACGTGGGGATTGTTATCACTTCACTCGGGGCGGCGATGGCCACGCCGGGCTACCAGCTTCTGCTGAACGACAGGCTGACCACCGGGAAAGGGGCGGGCGTCATCGCCACCAGCCACACGTTAGGCTACGGCGTCAGCGCGCTGCTGGTGCCCGTGGTGACGCGCTTTTACGGCGAGCAGTCTTTGACGGTGGCCGCGTGGGGAATGGCAGTGCTGTTTTTAGCGTTGAGCATAGGGGTACGCTCAACCGAGCGGACCCCTTCTGAAAAGCCTTAATGGATCTGGCGGGAGGAATGGCCGCCAGACTCCTCATTTTGCCGCAGACGCTGGAGCGGATCCTGCTGATAAAACTGGCAGAAACGCTGCCACAGCGCCGGGAAGCGGGGCGCGAAGAGTTCGGGCGCGCTGAAGAAATACTCCGAGAGCACCGCAAAGCACTCGGCCGGGTCGGTTGCCGCATAGGCGTCAATGCTGGCCGCGCTTTCGCCCACCAGGTCTATTTCATCCTGAATGTTATCCATCGCCGCGTGCAGATCGTGCTCCCAGCCCGCCACCTCGCGAAGCGGGATCAGCGGAACTCCGCTGGCGCGATCGCCGTTGCGGGTATCGAGCTTATGCGCCACTTCATGGATAACCAGATTAAAACCGGACGCATCGAACGAGTCCTGAATGTCGAGCCAGTTCAGGATAATCGGCCCCTGCTGCCAGCTTTGTCCGGACTGCACCACGCGCTGGTTGTGCACCAGCCCGATATCGTCCTGCCATTCGTCATCCACCACGAACGGCGCGGGATAGATAAGCACCTCGTGGAAACCGTCCAGCCACTCAATGCCGAGCTCAAGCACCGGCAGACAGAAAAGCAGGGCGATACGCGCGTTTTTCAGGGGATCGAGTTCGAAACCCTGCAGTGGAACCAGACGTTTTTGCTGTAAAAAACGATCCGCCAGCTGAACCAGTTTCGCTTGTTCATCCGGCTTAAGATTAGCCAGAACAGGGATCGTCAGCGCGTCATCCCATGGCAGCGCCATATCCCGGCCAGCTTCATTCGTTTTCCAGGGCCACTTTATCATCGCTTTGCTCGCAAACTCGTCACTTGAACAAAAATGGGAAAGTCAGGTTTGGTTAAGATGCCAGAAAATCGCTCACTGCGACAATTCCAGCCTGAATAAACTATCATTCGTACGTAACGGTGGGTAGCGGTTTACGGGCATCACCTTCATTTTGTGAAGTCTGTCGTAGCCTTAGCCCACAGGTTCAGTGAAGAAATCAGTACGGTATTGAAAAGATGAGCGATTTCAAAGGTAACAAGCAGAGTCTGCCCAGCCGTGCGTGCGCGCACTGCCAGCGGCCTATGACGTGGCGCAAGAAATGGGCGAAATGCTGGGATGAGGTCAAATACTGTTCCGAGCGCTGTCGCAGGAGCCACCGTTGACCGAACTGCGCCTGATCCTCGGCGATCAGCTTAATCCGCACCACAGCTGGTTTGATGCCTGCAATCCAAATGTCATTTACGTGATGCTGGAGCTGCGGGCAGAAGCCGCGTACGTGCTTCATCACGCTCAGAAAGTGATCGCCATTTTTGCGGCCATGCGCGCGTTTGCCACTGCGTTAAAGGAGAAGGGGCATCGGGTGAGGTATGTCCGGCTCTCTGACGGCTCAAACCGCGGCGCGCTGGAAGACAATCTCAACGCGCTGGTCGCGCATTACGGCGCCGACAGGGTGATATGGCAGGAGCCCGACGAATGGCGCCTGGATACGCAGCTCCAGACGTGGGCGAAAGCGGCGTCCGTCGAAACGGCCTGCGTCAGCAGCGAGCATTTCTTCACTACCCGTGAACAGGTGAGCGCGTTCTTTGCGACGCGCAAAAGCTGGCGAATGGAGTACTTTTACCGGGAAATGCGTCGTCAGCACGGCGTACTGTTAACCTCAGAAGGCGAGCCGGAAGGGGGGAAATGGAATTATGATGCCGAAAACCGCAAACGCTGGTCCGGCGAGCCGCCCGCACCGGAGGATTCGCGTCCGCGCCACGATTATTCAGCCTTATGGGCGGAGATCCAGCGCTGCGGCGTAATGACCTTCGGCGAACCGCAGGCCGGGAATTTTCGCTGGCCGCTCAACCGTTCGGAAGCCAAAGCCAGGCTGGATGAATTTATCGCTCACGTGCTCCCCCAGTTCGGCGCCTGGCAGGACGCGATGCACGCTGAGGAACCTTTTCTGTTCCACTCGTTAATTTCATTCGCGCTGAATACCAAAATGCTTAATCCGCGGGAAGTGGTAGCTGCCGCCCAGCAGGCATGGCGTTCGGGCCATGCGCCGCTGCCTGCCGTTGAAGGGTTTATCCGACAAATTCTCGGCTGGCGGGAATACGTGCGTGGGATCTACTGGTCGCAGATGCCGGGCTATCGGGAGCTGAATGCCTTAGACCAGCACGCCCCGCTGCCGGACTGGTTCTGGACCGGCAAGACGCAGATGCGCTGCCTGGCGCATGCCGTTGGACAGTCGCTCACCGAGGCTTACGCCCACCATATCCAGCGCCTGATGGTCATCGGGAACTTTAGCCTGCTCAGCGGCCTGTCGCCGCAGGCTGTTCATGAATGGTATCTGGGTGTCTACATTGATGCCTTTGAATGGGTAGAGCTGCCCAATACCCTCGGGATGAGCCAGTTTGGCGATGGCGGATTGCTGGCCAGTAAGCCCTACGTTTCGAGCGCGTCGTACATTCACAAGATGAGTAATTACTGTCAGGGGTGCCGGTATCAGCACACCCAGCGTACCGGAGAGCTGGCGTGCCCCTTCAATGCCCTTTACTGGGATTTCTTTGCGCGCAACCAGGCGCGTCTGGGTAACAATCCCCGCCTGGGCATCGTCTTTAAACAGCTTGCGGACATGAAGGAAGAGGAGCGGCAGGCCATTGCCGACCGCGCCGGGTATATTCGCCTGCATCTCAACGAGCTCTGACGTATTTCAACACTGCGCCGGTTGCGGTGGGTCAATAAGACGCTATTATTTTTGACTTTGCTGCGTATTCCCCGACAGGACATCCAGACGCTATGCCCGTGAATTTTGACCTTAACGATCTTTATGCTTTCAGAGCGTTAGTGGAATACGGTAACTTCCGTGTCGCCGCTGAATCTATCTGCTTATCCCAGTCGGCGCTGAGCCGCAGGATTGAAAAACTGGAAGCCGCGCTGGGAAACCGGCTGTTTGACCGTACCACCCGCCGCGTGGCCTTAACGTTATACGGGCAAAACTTTGCTGAACGCTCCGCGCAGCTGCTCGACAACGTTGAGTCAATGCTGGCGGATGTCGATAAGGTCAGCGAAGAGCGGACGGGGCTGATCACGGTTGCCACGGTACCGTCCGCGGCCTGTTACTTTATGCCCGATGTGATCCGTCGTTTTCAGTCTCGCTATCCGCGCGTTCGCATTAAGCTCATCGACAGCAGCGCGGGGAATGTGATTGACGCCGTGGCCCGAAGCCAGGCGGATTTTGGCATCAGCTTCGCAGGAAACCTGCCGTCTGACATCGAATTTTTCCCGCTGGTGGAGGATGTCTATGTTGCGGCGTGCCGAAAGGATCACCCGCTGGCGCAGAAGAGTCATCTGACGTGGCAGGCCTTTTACCAGCAGGATTATATCTCCCTCGATAAAACGTCAGGTAACCGTAACCTGCTCGATCGGATGCTGGGGGATATCGTTCCCGACCGCCCTAGCGTATGCGAAACGCGCCACGTTACCACGATGCTCGGTATGGTAGAGGCGGGGATCGGCATTGCTGCCGTTCCCGCCATGTCGATGCCGACGTCAGAGCACACGCTGCTGACGCATCTGCCGCTGGTGGCGCCGGAAGTGAAACGCACCGTGGGGCTTATCCGGCGCCGGGGGCGCATCCAGTCCTATATTGCGGCTGAACTGGAAAAACAGATCACCGAGCAGTATCGCCGGACGTAACGGGGATCATTCCCGTCTTCTGGATGACGTCCCTGGAGGGCGGTGAGGCGAGATAGGTTAGCAGCGCTTTCCCCTCCGCGGGATATTCTGCGTGACGGGTGACCGCACCCGCGAAGCGCGTGATGTACTGCAGATTATCCGGGATTTTCCCGATAAAGGTGACGCCCTGAACCGGCAGCAGCTCGCTCACCTGCTGGAAACCGACGGTGTATTTTCCTTTCGCCACTTCTGAGGCGACCGGGATACGCTCGACCATTGTCGCTTTATCCGCCACTTCCTTTTCAATCCCCAGCTTTTTGAACAACGTCTGGCTGACGTACCTGCCGCTGGCGCTGTCAGAGTAGGCGATGGAGCTGGCCTGCAGCAGCGTTTTACGCAGAGCCGCCTCGCTGCTGATATCAGGGACATCCGCCCCTTTTTTCACCACCATGCCAACGGGGGAGTCCGCGAGTTCCGTTCGCGAACCCGGCTGGGTCTGGCCGGCTTTTTCGAGCTTCTCCAGCGCATCGCCCACCATAATCACCACGTCGGCTTTCTCGCCGCGCGCCAGTCGGTTTGGGATCGCCTGCGGCGTAGCGCCCATTGAGGGTCCGGGGATAATCACGATTTTATCCCCGGTCCGGCGTTCATAGTCCGGGGCCAGCTTTTCCAGGGCGGCCTTGAAGCCGCCTGAAATCATGACCTTCACGTCCTGGGCACAGGCATTAACGCTCAGAAGCGCCAGCACCAGCGCGCTGGCGGTAAAGCGATAGGTGCGTTTCATACTGCCCCCTGTGACTTGACGGTGTTTTGCAGCGATACCGCGCGGCGGCGGTAGAGGTAGAGCGTGGCCAGCAGGGCACACACGGCAGCGAAACTCATCCAGTAGCCAGGCGAGGCTTTGTCACCGGTGTATTCAATCAGCGCGGTGGACATGACCGGGGTAAAGCCGCCAAAGACCGCCGTTGCCAGGCTGTAAGCCAGAGAGAACCCCGCCACGCGCACTTCAGCAGGCATAATCTCCGTCAGGGCCGGGATCATCGCGCCGTTGTACAGGCCGTAGAGGAAGGAGAGCCACAGCAGCACGATCAGCATCATGGAGAAGCTGGGCGCGCTCGCCAGCAGCGTCAGGGCAGGGTAGCTGGTCGCCAGCGCAAGCAGGGCCATGGCAATCAGCACCGGCTTGCGCCCGAAGCGATCCGACAGCGCGCCGCCCACCGGCAGCCAGATGAAGTTAGAAATCGCCACCAGGAGCGTGACCAGCAGACTGTCCGAGGCGCTGAGCATCAGCACCTTTTTGCCAAAGGTGGGGGCGTAGACGGTGATCAGGTAGAACGCGGTGGTGGTCATCGCTACCATCAGCATGCCTGCGACCACCACCTGCCAGTTGCCGAGCAGCGTTTTAAAGACCTGACGCATCTCCAGATGCTGGCGGCGCGCGCTGAACTCTTCCGTCTCCTCCAGCTTGCGGCGCAGGAAAAAGATAAACGGCACGATTAAGCAGCCGAACAGGAACGGGATGCGCCAGCCCCATTCGCGAATGGCGCTCTCCTCCATCAGGGCATTCAGGGCAAAGCCCATCGCCGCGGCGACCATAATGGCGACCTGCTGGCTACCGGACTGCCAGCTGGTGTAAAACCCTTTGCGCCCCGGCGTGGCGATTTCAGCCAGATAAACCGAGACGCCTCCAAGCTCCGCACCGGCGGAAAAGCCCTGCAGCAGACGGCCCGTCAGCACCAGCAGCGGCGCCCACAGACCGATGCTTTGATAAGAGGGGATAAGCACGATCAGGAACGTCCCCGCCGCCATGATGGAAAGCGTGACGATTAGCCCCTTTCTGCGCCCCACCTTGTCGATATATGCGCCAAGCACGATGGCGCCTATTGGACGCATCAAAAAGCCCGCGCCGAAGACGGCGAAGGTCATCATCAGCGACGCAAATTCACTGCTTGCCGGGAAGAACGTGTGGGCGATGTAGGTGGCATAGAAGCCGAAAAGAAAGAAATCGAACTGCTCAAGAAAGTTGCCGGACGTCACGCGAAGTATGGCGCCCGCTTTCGAGCGTACGGTTGCAGGTGAGGTTGAGGAAAACATGGTTATCTCCAGTTTATTGTTGACGTTTTACGCGTCTGTTTTTGAAAACTGGATCAGGATGAGGAAATAGATAAGCGCAAATGCCGCATCGGCTGATGCACTTTTTGCATGAATAGCCTTCGCGGGATAAATACAATTAATGACAACAATAACTTAACAATTAATTGATTTTTTATTCACCACGTTTTGCTAAGTGGCTGATATCACGGTTTTGTGACATGACGCAGGCGCATGTCTTTCTGCGACTGCCGGGCAGCGTTGCGCCACCCGGACTGTCTCAACCTAGCGCTGTGAACAACCCGCGCACTGTTTGTTCTGGATCTGCTGGAAGAAATCGTTGCCTTTGTCATCCACCAGGATAAACGCCGGGAAGTTCTCGACTTCAATTTTCCAGATGGCTTCCATTCCCAGCTCCGGATATGCGACGCATTCCAGGCTCTTAATGCTGTTTTGCGCCAGCACCGCCGCCGGGCCGCCAATGCTGCCCAGGTAGAAGCCGCCGTGTTTATGACAGGCGTCGGTTACCTGCTGGCTGCGGTTGCCTTTCGCCAGCATGATCATGCTCGCGCCGTGGGATTGCAGTAAGTCCACATACGAGTCCATACGGCCAGCCGTGGTCGGGCCGAGTGAGCCAGACGCGTAGCCTTCCGGCGTTTTGGCCGGGCCTGCGTAGTAAATCGGATGATCTTTAACGTACTGCGGCAGTTCTTCACCGTTGTCGAGTAGCTCTTTCAGCTTCGCGTGGGCAATATCGCGCGCCACGATGATGGTACCGTTCAGCGACAGGCGGGTAGAGACCGGGTGCGCGGAAAGCTGTGCCAGGATCTCCTTCATCGGCTTGTCCAGATTGATGCTCACCACGTCGCCTTCGCCCTGCTGGCGCAGTGATTCAGGAATATACTGGCCCGGGTTGTGTTCCAGCTTCTCAATCCAGATCCCGTCGCGGTTGATCTTCGCTTTAATGTTGCGGTCTGCGGAGCAGGAGACGCCCATGCCGATTGGGCAGGAGGCGCCGTGGCGCGGCAGGCGGATCACGCGGATATCGTGGGCGAAGTATTTACCGCCGAACTGCGCGCCGAGGCCGAGGTTCTGCGCTTCCTGGAGCAGTTCCTGTTCGAGCTGAACGTCGCGGAACGCCTGGCCGTGTTCATTACCTTCCGTCGGCAGCGCGTCGTAGTAGCGCGTGGAAGCGAGCTTCACGGTTTTCAGCGTGGCTTCCGCTGACGTACCGCCAATCACAAACGCGATATGGTAAGGCGGGCAGGCCGCAGTGCCCAGGGTGCGCATCTTCTCAACCAGGTAGTTTTTCAGCTTCGCCGGGGTGAGCAGCGCTTTGGTTTCCTGATAGAGGTAGGTTTTGTTGGCAGAACCGCCGCCTTTTGCCATGCACAGGAATTTGTATTCGTCCCCGTCCACGCTGTAGAGATCGATCTGCGCGGGCAGGTTGGTGCCGGTATTCACCTCTTTATACATGTCCAGCGCCGCATTCTGCGAGTAGCGCAGGTTATCTTCAATGTAGGTGTTATACACGCCCTGGCTCAGCGCCGCTTCGTCACCGCCGCCGGTCCAGACGCGCTGGCCTTTTTTGCCCATGATGATCGCGGTGCCGGTATCCTGGCAGGTTGGCAGAACGCCTTTTGCGGCAATTTCAGAGTTACGCAGGAACTGCAGGGCAACGTATTTGTCGTTCTGGCTGGCTTCCGGGTCGTTGAGAATGGCGGCAACCTGCTTCTGATGGGAAGGACGCAGCATAAACGCGGCATCATGGAAGGCCTGCTGCGCCAGCAGGGTCAGGGCTTCCGGCTCCACTTTCAGCACTTCCTGACCGTCGAATTCGGCAACGGAGACGTGCTCTTTGGTCAGCAGGTAGTATTCGGTGTCGTCATGGGAAAGAGGGAAGGGGTTCTGATAAAAAAACGGTTTATTCGACATAGTATTGCTCCACAAAAATAAAACCGCCGGAGGAAACGTCCGGCGGTCAGGAATCAGAACATCATGGACATCCACGGATAACCAATCAGCAGCAGGGCCGCCAGGAAGATGGCACCGAAGATGGTGCCGAGGCGCCAGTAGTCTTTGGTTGGCAGGTAGCCGCTACCGTAGTAAATCGGGCTTGGGCCAGTACCGTATGGGGTGATGATCCCCATCACGCCCAGCGAAGTCACCATCAGCAGAACGAACACTTCCATATTCATGCCAGGGATGGTGGAGGCGATGGTCAGCATCGCTGGCAGCAGCGCCGTGGTGTGCGCTGTGGTGCTGGCAAACAGGTAGTGCAGCAGGTAGAACGCCAGCAGCAGAACGATGGTCGCCACGCCCGGAGAGATACCGCTCATCAGCAGACCGCCTTCTTTACCTAACCAGCTGATAAAGCCGGTAGAGGAGAGGCCATCCGCCAGCGCAACCAGGGTGGCGAACCAGACGAAGGTGTTCCATGCGGCCTTGTTACCGGTGATATCGTTCCACTCCAGCACGCCGGTCCACAGCATCAGACCGACGATGAGCAGGGCCGCCATGGCAGGCTCAATCCACGCGGCGGCGAAGATCCACATCAGCAGAGCACAGCACACGAACACCAGCAGCAGAATTTCGTTGCGGGACAGTTTGCCCAGTTTTTCCAGCTCGCGGGTCGCCCACAGCGGCACTTCGTTATTCACTTTGACTTCTGGCGGGTAGAACCAGTAGGCCAGCAGCGGCATGGTCAGAATCAGCAGGATACCCAGCGGCAGGAAGGCGAGGAACCAGGTGCCCCAGGAGATATCAATCCCAACCGTACTTTTCACCAGCGCCAGGGCTAGCAGGTTTGGCGCGAGGGCGGAGAGGAACATTGAGCTGGTGATACAGGCGGCGGTGATCGCCACCCACATCAGGTATGAACCAATCTTACGCGCGCTTGGGTCATTAGGTTTTGAACCGTACAGCGGCGGCAGGTTAGCGATAATCGGGTAGATGGTTCCGCCGCTGCGCGCGGTGTTGGACGGGGTGAACGGTGCCAGCAGCAGGTCAGCAAACGTAATGGCGTAACCGAGCGTCAGGCTGCGACGGCCGAGGTACTTCACCAGAATCAGCGCCAGACGGCGGCCGAAGCGGGTTTTGTCATAGCCTGCGGCGAACATAAAGGCACCGAAAATCAGCCAGACGGTAGAGTTACCAAACCCGCTCACCGCCCATTTAAAGGAGGCGCCCGCCAGTTTGAATTTCGGGTCAGCCAGTTGATCGGGGCTGAACAGCACCCACTGGCTGCACAGGGCGATGGCGACCACGCCGGTCAGGCCGATCACCGCACCCGGCAGCGGTTCGAAGATCAGACCGACGATCACGCCGACAAAGATGGCGAAGTAGTGCCATGCGTAAGGCGGCAAGCCGTCAGGAACGGGAACAAACAGCAGCAGTACGGCGACGATGACGGGTAGCGCCATCATCAGCAATCGTTTTGCGTTTCCATTTGATGCCTGGTTCGCCACAGGGGGCGTTACAGCAGTTTTTGTATTCATAGTTTCACGTCTTAAGTTGTCAAAAATTCGGTCACAATGAAAAGGCACTTTATTTAGTTTCTTTGCTTTTTTTAGTTATTAAAGGTGCTTTCTTGTATTTTCAGTAATAACGATTTAACACGTTTTTGTGTGCGCTAAATTAAAAAATGATGATGTTTTTATATTGCGCTTTTGAATGCCATAACTATTGATCGCGATCAAAAAAATAGAATTGCAGCGTTATTTTTATGCTTTTATTAATAACCACTCTGGCGTATGTGGTTATTGCCTTTTTTTGGCATATTTTTTATCATTTTTTTAACAGGTTAGATTTTGGTGTGTTTGTAGAGTATTGTTTTTATTGATTTTAATTTTGTTTTGGTGAATTGGTTTTACCATTAATCATTTAACGAATTTTAAATTATTGTGAATGGCTGAATTACAATTGCTAACACCAATGTGTTATTTGTGTTATCGAAGGGATTAAATAGTTTTTTAACTAACGTAATAACTTTAGAAACTAAAAAAATCATTATATTAATATCATGACATCGGCAAATAACGACGAAATAAAAAATCAATCCGATAACGAATTCTTAATTTTTAAAAGTTTGGAGTTTCTATTATGAGCACTAACGAACGCATTCTTAGCCCTTTCACATTACCGAATGGTACTGAACTGAAAAACCGTTTGTTAATGGCCCCTATGACAACCTGTACCGGCTATTTTGACGGCACCGTCACCAGCGAGCTGGTGGAGTACTATCGTGCCCGTTCCGGCAGCATTGGCACCATCATTGTGGAATGCTGCTTCGTCGACGATCTCGGTCTCGCCTTCCCGGGTGCCATCGGTATTGATAATGACGAGAAAATCGCCGGGCTGGCGAAAATCGCAGAAGCCATTAAATCCAAAGGATCTAAGGCGCTGCTGCAGATCTACCACGGCGGCCGCATGGTTGACCCGAAACTGATCGGTGGCCGCACCCCGGTTGGCCCGAGCGCCGTAGCCGCGCCGCGTGAAGGTGCCGCAACGCCGGTTGCTCTGACCGTAGAAGAAGTGGAAGGCATGATCGGCAAGTTTGGTGAGGCGGTGCGTCGCGCCATCCAGGCCGGTTTCGACGGCGTGGAAATCCACGGGGCAAACACCTATCTGATTCAGCAGTTCTACTCACCTAATTCAAACCAGCGCGATGACGAGTGGGGCGGCAGCCGCAATAACCGCGCGAAGTTCCCGTTGGCCGTGCTGGACATTACCCACAAAATGGTGCGCCAGTACGCGGACGACGCGTTTATTATTGGCTACCGCTTCTCCCCTGAAGAGATGGAAGTCCCGGGCATCCGCTTTGACGACACCATGTACCTGCTGGAAAAACTGGCGGCGCGCGGCGTGGACTATCTGCACTTCTCCGTCGGCGCGACCCTGCGTCCTTCCATTGTCGACACCCAGGATCCAACCCCGCTTATCGAAAAATACTGCGCGATGCGTTCTGAAACGCTGGCGCAGGTTCCGGTCATGGGCGTGGGCGGCGTGGTGAATGCTTCCGATGTGAATGAAGCGCTGGACCACGGTTACGACCTGATTGCCGTTGGCCGCGCCACCATCGCTTATCCGGACTGGACAGACCGCATTGCGGCCGGGGAAAGCCTGGAGCTGTTTATGGACAGCACCAAACGCGAAGAGCTCAGCATTCCTGAACCGCTGTGGCGCTTCTCGCTGGTAGAAGCGATGATCCGCGACATGAGCATTGGCGAATCCAAATTCAAACCGGGTACCTTTGCAGAGAAAGTGCAGGATGACGCTAACGAACTGGTGATTAACGTCAGTCTGGAAACCGACCGCATTGCGGACATCGAACTGGCCTCCGGCCCGAGCGAAGACGTTGAGTTTGTGACCAGCTTTGAAGAGATCCGTACCCGCATTCTGGATGCCAACACCCCGCACGTGGATGCTATCACCGGCGCAACCAGCCAGAGTGAAGCGGTGAAGAAAGCGGTCTCTAAAGCGATGCTGAAATCCAGCAAAGCGCTGGCCGCGGAAGAGGGCGTCGACCCGAACGAAACCCGCAGCGTGGACGTGGTCGTTGTCGGCAGCGGCGGCGCCGGTCTGGCGGCAGCGATCCAGGCTCACGACGAAGGCGCGAGCGTGCTGATTGTCGAGAAAATGCCGACCATCGGCGGGAACACCATTAAAGCCTCTGCCGGTATGAACGCCGCCGAAACCCGCTTCCAGCGCGTGAAGGGCATTCAGGACAGCAAGGAGCTGTTCTATCAGGAAAGCCTGAAAGGCGGCGGCAACAAGAACAACCCGGAACTGCTGCGTCGCTTCGTCGAAAACGCGCCGCAGGCAATTGAGTGGCTGGCAACGCGTGGCATCATGCTGAACGACATCACCACCACCGGCGGGATGAGCATCGACCGTACTCACCGTCCAAAAGACGGTTCTGCGGTGGGCGGCTATCTGATCAGCGGCCTGGTGCGTAACGTCAACAAACGCAACATCGAGGTGATGCTGGATACCTCCGTCAGCGACATTATCTTCGAGAACGGCGAAGTGACCGGCGTACGTCTGACCACCGAAGAGAACGAAACCGTCACCGTGGCAACCAAAAGCGTGATTGTCGCCACCGGTGGTTTCAGCGCCAACAGCCAGATGGTGGTGAAATACCGTCCGGATCTGGAAGGGTTCGTCACCACCAACCACAAAGGGGCAACCGGCGGCGGCATCGCGCTGCTGGAGCGCATCGGGGCGGGTACCGTGGATATGGGCGAAATTCAGATTCACCCAACCGTTGAGCAGAACACCTCGTACCTGATTTCCGAATCCATTCGCGGCGGTGGGGCGATTCTGGTCAATCAGAAAGGGGAACGCTTCTACAACGAAATGTCGACCCGCGATAAGGTCTCGGCGTCAATCATCGCGCTGCCGGAGAAATACGCATACATCGTCTTTGACGAGCACGTACGTGCCAAAAACAAAGCCGCGGATGAGTACATCGCAAAAGGTTTCGTGACCAGCGCCAGCTCGCCAAAAGCCCTGGCTGAAGCGCTGGGTATGGATTACCACGCTTTCCTCGCGACGCTGGAACGTTACAACGGCTTCGTTGAAAAACAGCATGATGACGATTTTGGTCGTACCACCGCGCTGCGCGCGCCTATCAATGAAGGGCCGTTCTACGCCATTCAGATTGCACCGGGCGTGCACCACACCATGGGCGGCGTGACCATAAACACCGAAACCTGCGTGCTGGACAGCAAGCACAACGTGCTGCCAGGCGCGTTTGCGGCCGGTGAAGTGGTCGGCGGGATCCACGGCGGTAACCGTATCGGCGGTAACGCAGTGGCAGATATCATTATTTTTGGTACGCTTGCAGGACATCAGGCGGCTATGCGTTCGAAAAAGCAGTAAGGCCCCTGTGTTGTAGGCCGGATACGTGCAGCGTTATCCGGCATTTTCCCCGGCGGCGCGGTGCCTGCCGGGGCTACATCTGAGGACTCCAGTCATGCCTGATGACCATCGCGTTTACAGTTATTCCGCCGTCCTGATGGGCTCACCCATTCTCCTGAAACTCTTCTCCCACGATGAAGCCCTCGCGTCCCGCGTGTTTCGCCTGATCAAACAGTACGAAGATCTGCTCACCGTTAATCGCGCGCACTCGCAGGTGATGGACATCAACCATGCGGCTGGCCAGCATCCGGTTACCGTCAGCCGGCCGGTGTTTGAGCTGATCCGCTGTGCAAAAGCGGCAAGCCTGTTCAGGGACAGCGCCTTTAACCTGGCGATAGGTCCGCTGGTGAAGCGCTGGAAAATTGGCTTTCAGGGGGACAGCGTTCCGCCTGCGGAGGAAATTGCGTCGCTGCTGGCGATAACCCGTCCTGAAGATGTCCTTCTTGATGAGGCCAGCAGCAGCGTGTTTCTGACCAGAGCGGGGATGGAGATCGATCTGGGGGCCATTGCCAAAGGCTATATCGCCGACAGGGTGCGTGATTACCTGCATAAAGAGGGCGCTGAGCTGGGGCTGATCAACCTCGGTGGAAACATTCAGACGTTAGGCTCGCCGGAAGGGGGCTGGAGCGTGGGGCTGAAAAAACCGTTCGCCGGGGATGCGCTGATCGGCACGATGACCGTAGAGAACCTGTCCGTCGTGACGTCTGGAACCTACGAGCGCTACTTTGAGCAAAACGGCAAGCGCTATCACCATATTCTCGATCCGCGCACCGGCTATCCGCTGGACAACGAGCTGGACAGCGTGACGATTGTTTCGAAAGACTCTATTGACGGCGATATCTGGACTACGCTGATGTACGGCATGGGGGTAGAGAAGGGCTGCGCTGTGCTGCGCTCTCGTCCTGATATCGAAGCGATTTTTGTGACCAAAACAAAAGAAGTGGTGATCTCATCGATGCACCACTTCCGTTTTACCCTGCTGGATAATGACTACCGCGTTACTGACAGTATTGCTTGAGCAGGCCGGTCTGCTCCGGCTGGAGACGATAGCGATACACCGGACGCCCGGTGGCACCGTAATGAATGCTGGTGAACAGAATGTTGATTTGCGCGAGCCAAATCAGGTATTTACGGCAGGATACGCGGGAGATATTGACGGCGTTAGCCAGGTCATCGGTAGAAAATTCCGTCTCCGGGTGAGCGTCAATCCACTGGCAAATCGTGCGCAGCGTTTGCGGCGTTAACCCCTTCGGCAGCTTTTTACTGTCCGCCAGTTCCGGCGCCCCACCGTGGATCAGCCGGTCGACGTCGGCCTGCTCATAATACTGGTGCGAACCCATCAGGCTGTGCTTTGCCTTCCAGCCGTTCAGCGCCTCTTCAAAGCGCGGGAACTGGAACGGCTTGATCAGATAATCCACCACCCCGTAATGGATAGAGGTCTGGATCGTGGCGGCGTCGGCAGCCGACGAGATCATAATCACATCGATTGGGCGCCCGGATGCGCGAATAACGGGCAGCAGATCCAGCCCGTTATCCTGCTGCATATAGACATCCAGCAGCACCAGATCGACAGGGTGCCCGGGGTTATTAATGATGGCCTCGGCCTGGTTTAGCGTGGAGGCGACGCCGCAGCAGCTAAAACCTTCAACACGGTTGACATACAGACGGTTGAGGTCGGCTACCATGGCGTCATCATCGACAATTAATACATTTATCACGCGATATTCCTCTCGCTATCCCAGGGGATGTGAACAAAAAATTGGGTAAAAACGCCGGGCTCAGACTCGACGGTGATATCACCGCCGAGGTTCTGGATTTGCTGGCGCGCAAGGAACAGCCCAACGCCGCGGTTTTCACCTTTTGTTGAGAAGCCCTTTGTAAAAATAGCCTCCAGCTGAGCGGGATCAATGCCGGGGCCATCGTCGCTCACTTCGCAGCTGAGCCAGCCGTTCTGATAATGCAGCAGCAGGCCGATCTCACCTTCCTGCTGTCCTTCCATCGCGTCGAGCGCGTTTTCAATGAGGTTACCCAGCACGGTGATCAGCACCGCGACCTGCTCTTCGCTCGCGGTATCCGGTATCTGGCATTCATCCGCCAGCGTCAGGGTGACGCCCGCTTCTTTCGCCCGATTGATTTTACCCAGCAGGAACCCGGCAATAACCGGGGATTTTACCTTGCTCTGTATCGTACCGATATCCGTCTGGTAATTATGTGCCGTCTGGATGATGTACTCTTCCAGCTTGTCGTAGCGCTTCATGTGCAGCAGGCCCAGGATCACATGCAGTTTATTCATAAACTCGTGCGTATGGCTGCGCAGGGCATCGACGTAGTTAACCATGCCATCAATACGCTGCATCAACTGGCTGATTTCCGTTTTATCACGGAAGGTGGTGATGGCGCCGATCACCCGATCCTGGCTTTTAACGGGCACCATATTGCACAGCAATAGACGCCCGTTACAGCTGATCTCCTGATCCTGGCGCGCGGCGCCCGTCTTTGAGACTTCGCGCAGGCTGGCCAGCAGGGGGGCGCTGGCGTTTTCGGTCTGCTTGCCGGAGGGGAGAAGCAATATTTCTCTGGCGGTCTGGTTGATCATCGTCACGCGCCCGTGAATATCGACGGCCAGCACCCCCTCGCGAAGCGACTGCAGCATCGCCTGACGCTGTTCGAACAAGGCGGAAATTTCGTAAGGTTCGAGCCCGAACAGGATGCGTTTCAGTACCCGCACCAGACCCCAAATCGCCATGGAGCTCATAAATATACTGAACAAAATGGTCCAGACGGCGTTGAGCCGTCCGCGGGCAATCTGATCTTCCACTTTTTTGAGGGAGATACCGACTACCACCACGCCGATCTGGTCGTGCTGGCTGTCGTAAACGGGGGTGAAGACGCGAAGCGCTTCGGCGAGGGCGCCACGGTTTACGGAGACATTCTCTTTACCTTCCAGCGCAGGTTCCAGGTCGTTGCCAATAAAGTGCAGGCCGATGAGGGCTTCGTTCGGGTGCGAGTAGCGAATTCCCCGCATGTCGGTCACCACGGTGAGCAGCAGATCGTTGCGTTGGGTGACGGCTTTGGCGATGGGCTGAATGATGTCCGCCTGGGGTGGCTGCATCAGGCCGCGCTGGATCTCCGGGCTGTTGGCCAGCGTTCTGGCGATACCCAGAGCCGTATCTTTAACATCATCGCGGGTCGCCCGGGTGATTTGTACGGAGTAGAGCGCAAAGACCACCAGCAGCACAGAGGCAATAATCGCGCACACCATCAGCGTGACCAGGGTGTTCAGCTTCATGGGTCGCTTGCGCGTCGTAAGGAAAGGCTGCAAATCGCTCATTAACACTCCGCGATAATTAAGAAAGGGGTAATTATCGCCGATGACGCGCTTTTCTTAAAGCCATGTAAAGGCGTGGATTTGGTCCCCTTTTCGTGACCCTCCTCGCAGGTCGTCTATATAAAACACTTTATAGTGTGTGGGTACTCATAATAAGGAGGCTGTTTATGAGCATTATGCTTACCGGTTCGGTCAAGGAAAGACGGCACGCCAGCACGATGAATATTGATAGATTGTCCACGCTGGACATGCTGAAAGTCATTCACCAGGATGATGCACTCATTTCTGCTGCTATTACCCCCTGTCTAGATGCTATTGCCCGCGTGGTGGACAACGCCGCCGCGACGCTCAGCCACGGCGGTCGCCTGATTGTTGTTGGCGCGGGGCCGTCAGGGCGCGTAGCGCAACAGGTTGCCGATGAATATGCGCCGGGCAAAACTCCTGTTATGGCCGTTACGGCACAAGATGGGGAAGGGAGCTACGAGCGCGGCGTTGCCGATCTGCAGGCCATCAAGTTTGGTGAACACGATATGATGCTGGCCGTGACCGTCAGCGGAAAAACGCCGTGGGTCTGGGGGGCAATGCGCCATGCGTGGTCGCTGGGTTCACCGGTCGCCATTGTTACCGGTGATGCGCAAAGCGAAGCCGCGCAGCTGGCAAGCATGGTTATCGCTCCGGAGCTGGGGGCCGATGTCGTCGCAGGCTATATCAACACTAAAGCGGGGATCGCGCAAAAAATGATCCTCGCGATGATCGCCACCGGGCTGGCCGTCCGCACCGGACGGGTTTACAGCAACCTGCGCGTGGATCTTGAGGCAAGCGCGACCAAATGGGCTGAACGGCAAATTGCGATTGTAATGGAAGCGGGGGGATGCACACGGGCCGAGGCAAAAGCCGCGCTGGCGAGCTGTAACCATAACTGTAAAACGGCGGTATTGATGGTGCTGACAGGGCTGGATGCATGGAAAGCCCATGAGCTGCTGGCGCAGAATAACGGGTTTATTCGCGTGGCGCTGCAGGAAGCGCCGTAATTTAAAGTGAAGATATAAAAAAGGCCGCAGTTGCGGCCTTTGGTATTTTGGGGATTAGAACTGGTAGGTCATGCCTACGCCAACGATGTCGTCGGTGGAAATACCGTATGCATCATATAGCGCTTCGTCCTGATCCAGCATGTTGATTTTGTAGTCAACATAGGTGGAGAAGTTCTTGTTGAAGCTGTACGTCATGCCCAGGTCGATGTAGTTAACCAGATCCGGATTGAATCCTTTACCGTCCAGGTCTTTACCTTTTGAGTAGACCCATGCCAGGGAAGGGCGCAGACCGAAGTCGAACTGGTACTGGGCTACCGCTTCAAAGTTCTGGGTCTGGTTGGCGATACCAAAGTTACCGATTGGCGTCATGTTGCGGGTTTCCGCATACATCATCGCCAGGTAAACGCTGTTTGCATCGTATTTTGCGCCCACGGTCCAGGCTTCAGCTTTATCGCCACCCGCATAACCTATGCCTTTCGCGGCTTTGCCGTAAGCAACCTGCTCGTTAGTACGGTCAGAAGACGAGTACGCCGCACCCAGACTCAGGCCTGAGAGATCGCCAGCAAAGTCATAGGAGGTAGACATACCGAAGCCGTCGCCGTTCTGGAAACGAACATCGTCATGGCCGTTTTTCGTGCCTTCCTGATCTTCTGTTGCATCCTGGCCTTCGTTCGTACCCTGATACTGCAGCGCGAAATTCAGACCCTCAACCAGACCGAAGAAATCCTGGTTACGGTAGGTGGCCAGACCGTTAGCACGACCGTTCATAAAGTTATCGGTCCAGGTGTAAGAGTCACCGCCAAATACAGGCAGCATATCGGTCCAGGCTTCTACGTCGTACATGACGCCGTAATTACGACCATAATCAAATGAGCCGTATTCGCCATATTTCAGGCCAGCATACGCCAGGCGGTTGAACGATTTGTTACCCGCGCCTTCGGTATCGTTAGCGAAGGTTTTGTATTCCCACTGACCGTAACCGATCAGGTCGTTAGCGATCCGGGTTTCGCCTTTGAAGCCAACCTGCACATAGGTTTCGTCGCCGTCGTCGCCGGGGTTGTCAGAGAAGGTATGACGCGCGTCGACTTTGCCGTACAGGTCAACTTTGTTGCCGTTTTTGTTGTACATTTCAGCCGCATTGGCTGCGCCTGCCATTAATAATGCGGGTACCAGAATTGCCAGAACTTTTCTTTTCATTATATATTCCCTTTAAATATAATTTACATGAATATATGTAATCAACCTCCGTAATTACAGTCTTGATACTATTCCAGGGAATGTTATTTAGTTTCGAAAATAAATGTAATTAAATTCTAATAAACATTTCCAGATATTTCTATTAATCTCTTTATTTTTCCTGTGAATTAATTCATTGAATTTATATGGTGTAATTATTATTAAGTATTTCGTGATTCTATTTTTAAATTGATTTAATTCGTCTATGTTATAATTCATGCACTTTTAAACAACAGGATATGACGATGGAACTTGTCCGGTGGCAGCAGCGATTTGAGCGCTGGCTCGAGGAAAACCACAGCACCGACGATACCGCACATGATATTTCGCATTTTCGTCGGGTCTGGATGACGGCGCAAAAAATCATGGCTGACCAGGCGGTGGAGCCGCTGGTGATCCTGACCGTATGCTATTTCCACGATATTGTCAGCCTGCCGAAAAACCATCCCGAACGCGGCCGGTCATCCCAGATGGCAGCGCGCAGGACGTGTGACATTCTGCGCCGCGACTTCCCTGATTTTCCGCCAGAGCACGCAGCCAGCGTCGCGCACGCGATTGAGGCGCACAGCTTCAGCGCCGGAATTGCGCCGCAGAGCATGGAAGCCAAAATTGCGCAGGACGCAGACCGGCTGGAAGCGTTAGGCGCTATAGGTCTGGCGCGCGTCTTTGCCGTCTCGGGCGCGCTGGGCGTGCCGCTTTTTGATGCTGACGATCCCTTTGCCGATGCGCGTATCCTTGACGATCGTGCGTTTGCCCTGGACCATTTTCAGACCAAGCTGCTGCGATTGCCTGATACAATGCAAACGGAAATGGGCCGCGAGCTGGCACGTCACAATGCCGATTTCCTGATCCAGTTTATGGCGAAACTCAGTGCCGAATTACACGGTGACTGCATCGGGCTGGATAGCCAGGTGTTGAGCCGCTTCCGTCGCAGTTTGCGCAACTGAACTGTGGTAATCTGTTCCCAGTCTTTACTCTCCGGTTAAAAGAATGCAGGAAAATCTATCAGTGACAGAGCCCGCGCCCGAGCAGGCTGAGAAATCAACGGCAACGGTGCAGGCGTTGCTGCACCAGCTGTTGGATATCTATGATGCTAAAACGCTGGCCAATATGCTGGTGGCGCACGGCGAGAGCCACTGGAGCCCGGCGATCCTTAAGCGTCTGCTGACCAGCGAACGCGCAGGGCGTCGCCTGAGTGAAGGCGAGTTTCGTTATCTGCAAAACCTGCTTCCGCGTCCTCCTGCCGCGCATCCGAACTATGCCTTCCGCTTTATCGATCTGTTTGCCGGTATCGGCGGTATCCGACACGGTTTTGAAGCTATCGGCGGACAGTGCGTGTTTACCAGCGAGTGGAACAAGCATGCCGTCCGGACCTACAAGGCCAACTGGTACTGCGATCCGCACGAGCATCATTTCAACGCGGATATCCGCGATGTGACCCTGAGCCATAAAAGCGGCGTGAGCGATGAACAGGCCGCCGAGCATATTCGCCAGACGATCCCGGCGCATGACGTGCTGCTGGCCGGCTTCCCTTGTCAGCCCTTCTCGCTGGCCGGTGTCTCCAAAAAGAATGCACTCGGACGCGCCCACGGTTTTGCCTGCGATACCCAGGGAACGCTGTTTTTTGATGTGGCGCGCATCATCGATGCCTGCCGCCCGGCCATCTTTGTGCTGGAAAACGTCAAAAATCTAAAGAGCCACGACGGCGGAAAAACCTTCCGCATTATCATGCAGACCCTGGATGAGCTGGGTTATGACGTGGCCGACTCGCAGGACATGGGCGCGGACGATCCCAAAATCATTGATGGGAAACATTTTCTGCCCCAGCATCGCGAACGTATCGTGCTGGTGGGGTTCCGCCGCGACCTCAATCTCAAGGGTGATTTCACCCTGCGGGATATCCCGTCTCTGTATCCAGAGCGTCGTCCTACCGTGGCCGACCTGCTGGAACCTGTCGTTGACGCGAAATTTATTCTTACCCCGGTGCTGTGGAAATACCTCTACCGCTATGCCAAGAAACATCAGGCGAAGGGCAACGGCTTCGGTTTTGGAATGGTAAACCCCAACGATCCGCACAGCGTGACCCGCACGTTGTCCGCTCGATACTATAAGGACGGGGCAGAGATCCTGATCGACCGAGGCTGGGACAAGGCGCTGGGTGAAAAAGATTTCGACGATCCGCACAACCAGCGTCACCGTCCGCGACGCTTAACGCCGCGGGAATGCGCCCGGTTAATGGGATTTGAGACCCCGCAGGGCTACCGCTTCCGCATTCCGGTTTCGGATACTCAGGCGTACCGCCAGTTTGGTAATTCGGTGGTGGTTCCCGCGTTCGCGGCCGTGGCAAAACTGCTGGCCTCGCGCATCAGACAGGCGGTGGCACTCCGTCAGGGTGAGGCCGTCAATGACGGATGTTCACGATAAGGCCACGCGCAGCAAAAATATGCGTGCCATCGGCACGCGTGACACCGCCATCGAAAAGCGCCTGGCCGGGCTGCTGACGCAGGCGGGGTTTGATTTCCGCGTGCAGGATCCCGCGCTTGCGGGTCGCCCCGATTTCGTCATCGACGCCTGGCAGTGCATCATCTTTACCCACGGCTGTTTCTGGCATCACCACGACTGCTACCTGTTTAAAGTCCCCGCGACGCGCACCGATTTCTGGCTGGATAAAATTGGCAAGAACGTCGAGCGCGACCGCCGGGATCTCAGCGCGCTGATTGCGCAGGGCTGGCGGGTGCTGATCGTCTGGGAGTGCGCGCTGAGAGGCAGATTAAAACTGAACGATACCGATCTGACCGAACGGCTGGAAGAGTGGATCTGCGGCGGCGGCCAGACCGCGCAGATCGACACGCAGGGTATTCACCTGCTTACGGTTTCTCCACCTCGCAAGGCGTGACCACAGGTTTTGCGGGCAGTAAATATTTGCCCAGGGTGACCAGCACGACGGCAAACACGATGATCCCTAAAGCAATCCATTCCACAGGTGAGAGCGTTTCTCCCCCCAATCCCGTTCCGAGCAGCACGGCCACGACCGGGTTGACGTAGGCATAGCTGGTCGCGACAGCCGGGGAGACGTTGCGGATCAGGAACATATAGGCGTTAATGGCGATGATGGAACCAAACAGCGCCAGGTAGCCTACCGCCAGAAAGCCCGACAGAGGCGGCAGGGTCGTCAGCTTTTCTCCCGTCAGCGTGGAGGCGAGCAGCAGCACAATTCCGGCGGCAAGCATTTCAATCGCCCCCGCCATCATGCCGGTCGGCAGTTCGATACGCGAACCGTAGACGGAACCAAACGCCCAGCTCATCGAGCCAATCAGGATGATGATTGCGCCCCACGGATTCCCGCTCAGGTTACCGCCGCTGTTCAGCAGAATGATACCGGCAAGGCCAATACCAATCCCCAGCCATTCCAGCTTGCGGGTGCGGATACCAAAAAGGCGGCTAAAGCAGAGGGTAAATAGCGGTACGGTGGCAACGACCACGGCGGCGATCCCGGACGGTACGTTCTGGTGCTCGGCAATCGTTACAAACCCATTTCCCACCGCCAGCAGCAGCAGGCCGATCAGGGCGGCATTCATCATCGGGCGCAGCGGGGGAAGTTTATGCCCGCGCAGCAGCAGGAAGGCCAGCAGCAGCACGCCAGCCGAGAGAAAGCGGATGCCAGCCATCATCAGTGGCGGCCAGCTTTTCACGCCGATGCGAATGACAAAGTAGGTTGAGCCCCAGATGATGTACAGCGAAAAGAGTGCCCCAATGAGCGGTAGCAATTGCCGGAAACGCATAATCCCTCACGACGAAATAAAAAGGTCGCTGATAGTAAACGCGAAAACTATCGCGCTGGCGAGCCCTTTAATTGTGTAGCTGATGTGAATTTTTTGTTGACGCGAGGTGGGTGTTTCCGGGTTTGCGCTTTTGCTCCATACTATTCACTTAATTACCAAAAAATGAAGGATTAAGATTTTGGCAGGAAGTAGCTTATTAACATTGCTGGATGATATTGCGACCTTACTGGATGACATTTCAGTGATGGGTAAACTGGCGGCGAAAAAAACTGCAGGCGTGCTGGGAGATGATTTATCGCTTAACGCCCAACAGGTGAGTGGGGTAAGGGCTAACCGTGAACTCCCGGTGGTGTGGGGCGTGGCAAAAGGCTCCTTCCTGAATAAGGTGATTCTGGTGCCGCTGGCGCTGCTGATCAGCGCGTTTATTCCCTGGGCCATCACGCCGCTGCTGATGATTGGCGGGGCGTTTCTCTGCTTCGAGGGCGTAGAGAAGGTCCTGCACTCCTTTAGCGCGCGCAAGCAGAGCGATACGCCGGAGATGCGCCAGCAGCGTCTTGAAGCGCTGGCCGCTCAGGATCCGAAAACCTTCGAGCGCGATAAGGTCAAAGGCGCTATTCGGACCGACTTTATCCTCTCCGCGGAGATTGTCGCCATTACGCTGGGTATCGTGTCTGACGCGCCGCTCCTGAATCAGGTTCTGATCCTCTCCGGCATCGCCATTCTGGTCACCGTCGGCGTCTACGGCCTGGTGGGACTGATCGTCAAGCTGGACGATATTGGCTACTGGCTGGAAGAGAAAACGAGCGCGGTGGCAAGAGGCATCGGCAAAAGCCTGCTGGTGCTGGCCCCGTGGCTGATGAAGAGTTTGTCGGTGGTAGGCACGCTGGCGATGTTCCTCGTGGGTGGCGGGATCGTGGTTCACGGTATCGCGCCGCTGCACCATGCTATCGAACATTTTTCCTCGGCGCAGGGGGCCGTGGTCGCGGCAATTCTGCCCACGCTGCTGAATCTGGTGCTGGGCTTTATCATTGGCGCTATCGTGGTTGCGGCAGTTAAGCTGGTTGAAAAAATACGCGGCACGTCGCACTAATTGTTACCCGTTGTGGGATGCAAAAAGACCATTCCTCGTCTAAATTGAAACAGTTTCACCCTGATACAGGAGGCAGGTATGGTCTTTTTGGTCAGTGATGAAGTTAAGCCTAAGAAGGGCGGCCCACGTATGATTGTGACCGGCTATTCCAGCGGAATGGTGGAATGTCGGTGGCACGATGGCTATGGCATCAAGCGGGAAGCATTTCGTGAAGATGAGCTTCAGCCGGGGGACGGGCAGCACCAGCGGGACAAGGCTTAATCACATAACGCCCGGCTTTGCCGGGCGTTTTTATCTCCAGTACCGGGTGTAAGGCAGCGATCAGGGAGTGTGTGTGCAGCGCGATACCTTTGTTGTAAGAGAATCCTTTTTGCAATGGCTGCATAAGCGTAGCAATCCGGGGTTGATTGTTAATCTCTGTTTTCTGGTGGTTCTGGTATTTTCCACCCTACTGACCTGGCGTGAAGTGGTGGTACTGGAAGAGGCCTACATCTCCAGCCAGCGCAATCATCTGGATACGGTGGCCAGTTCTCTGGACCGGCAGCTGCAGAACAGCGTGGACAGGATGCTGTTTTTCCGTCAGGGCATGCATGATGCGATCGAGACGCCGCTGGCCTTTGAAGTCTTACAGGATGCGGTATCACGCTTTAATACCGTCCGCATGCTCCCAACCTGGCAGATTGCCGTTGATAAAAAGCGCACGCTTCCCATAAACGGGGTCTCGGATGTGTTCGTGGATAAAACCACGCTTCTGAATCGGGATGCTGAGCGCATCAGTCATGAAATTTCTGCCGCGCTCGAAGTGGGGTATCTGCTCAGGCTGGCGTCGTCGAGAGCGCAAACGGAAGCGCGCGTGATCTACGTCTCCCGCGCGGGATTTTTCATTTCCACGGATACGCCGGACCAGGCGGGCGACATTACCTCCCGCTATTACCATCTTGTCACGCAGTCCTGGTTTACCCAGCAGTCAGAGCGGAACAATCGCGCGCGCGCGGTGCGCTGGTTTATCTCTACCCCGTCATCCTGGACCAATGATGAACGTACGATTACCGCCAGCGTCCCCATCTATTTCGATCATTACTGGTATGGCGTTGTGGCGATGGATTTTACGTTGGGCACCATGCAGCGTCTGCTGGCCGATGCGACGGAAGACCGAACGGAAGGGGAGTATCAGCTGTACGATACCCGGCTCAATATGATTGCCACCTCTGCCCATACGGAAAACGCGGTTAACCATTTTGACGAACGCGAAACGGCGCAGATTGCGCAGGCGATTGAGCACGCTACCGGCGGCGGGATCCGCCTCGGAAGCCGTTTTGTGAGCTGGGAGCGGCTCGATCACTTCGACGGCGTTGTCCTGCGGATCCACACCCTGCACGAAGGGGTACAGGACGACTTCGGCAGCATCAGTATCGTGCTGGCGCTGATGTGGGCGCTCTTTACCGCCATGCTGTTGATCTCGTGGCTGGTGATCCGCCGCATGGTGAGTAACATGTACACGCTTCAGCACTCGCTCCAGTGGCAGGCCTGGCATGACCCGCTTACCCGGCTGAATAATCGCGGCGCGCTGTTCGACCGCGCAAAATTGCTGGCGGAAACCTGTCGCCAGCAGTCGCTGCCGTTCTCGGTGATTCAGATCGATCTCGACCATTTTAAAAACATCAACGACCGCTTCGGCCATCAGGCCGGGGATAAGGTGCTCTCCCACACGGCAGGGCTGATTGCCAGCGCGTTACGCAAGAATGATGTGGCAGGGCGCGTAGGCGGGGAAGAGTTTTGCGTCGTCCTGCCGGGGATCGGCCTGGAGGAGGCGAGAAGCGTCGCGGACCGTATTCGCTGCCGCATCAACAGTAAGGAGATCCTGGTGAAGAAGAGCACGACCCTGCGCGTCAGCGCGTCGCTGGGGGTCAGCAGCGCGGATGAAGCGGGAAACTACGAGTTTGAACAGCTGCAGTCCGTGGCGGACATCCGGCTGTATCAGGCCAAACAGAGCGGGCGTAACCGGGTCGTCTGGCGGGATTAAGAAAGGAAATGATCCAGCCCCTCCTGCCAGCCCTCCGGGCCGGGCTGTCGGGTGTGATAAACCCGGGCGGGGTTATCGTCCCGTAGCGTGATGCCCTCACGGTTAATGCCCTTAATCACTACCGCGAAGTCAACGCTGTCGAGCAGCGGCGCATCATTGGGACCGTCGCCGAGCCCCAGCGTGGTGGGTTCAATCTCTTCCAGCTCGCGGTATTGCTCAATTAGCCAGTTTACCGCAACGTCTTTGCCGCAGCGGGCGTCCAGCACATGCCAGAAGCGCGCGCCCTGCAGGCATTTCAGTCCGACATTCGCCAGCTCCTCTTCAAACTGAACCATTTTCTCGTCGGTATCGCGCCAGATGAGCGTGACGGACGCTTCATGCTTGCGGGCAAGCGCCGAACGGTAGCGCGTCAGTCCGGTCCACTCGCTGATAACGTGCTCATCCACGTCGTCAAAGGTAGTGAATTTATAGCCCGTCTGCAGGCGAATTTGCTCGATTCGCGGGCGAATATCCCGGTGCGTCATCCCCCTGATCTGGCGCTGAATCTTATCCCAGCGTACGTCAGGCTGAATCACCGCGCCGTTCTCGGCAATAAAAGGCAAGCCTTCAAGCCCCAGATCCAGCTGGAGATCCAGCATCTCTGCCGCGGTCTTGCTGCTGCAAAGAATGACCGGAACCTGATTATCCAGCAGCCTGTCCAGCCAGGGCATGGCGGGTTGCCACTCATAGGTGTGAATATCCAGCAGTGAACCATCCAGGTCAGAGAAAATCAGCAATGTATCCCGCAGTGAAGGCATAGCGACTCCTGGTAACAGATGCGTTTCGTCCTAAGAAAATTCCTAAAAAATGATTGAGGCGAAAACCGCAGATAAGAGGGATTCCCCTGGCAAACCCGCATTCGGCGTGTGTTATTGCTCATAACTAAAAGCATTATGTTAAAAATATTATATTCATCGTAAGAATATATGCTTGTCAGCCAAATTCGTTGGGGATAGTGTGGCATGTACATCAGATTTCCTGGTGTAACGAATTTTCAAGTGCTTCTTGCATAAGCAAGTTTTGATCCCGGTCATCCCCATGACCGGGATTTTTTTCGCCCTACCGATTGGCTTCAGACACGCTAAAGTCGTGAATATCAAGCTCGAAGGCCTCCGCCAGCTCGCGATAGGTGTGATAATCCCTTCCGTTGACAATGACGCGGTCCGAATTGTCGTCCGACCGGCGGACTTCTGACTCACTGATCTCATTGATGGCGGCCAGCAGGGCATCGACATCCACCTCGACTTCGCGCTTGATGGTGTCGCTGTACTCTTTATCGGTCTTCATTACGGGGTTCCTCATTCAACCGTGTCCAACGGTAAGTATAGACTGTGCATAAAAACGCCATTCACACCGGGCGGCGATGTGCGTTTTTGCGTTTTGTTCTACACTGGCTCAAAACCAGAGGAGGAATGTATGAAGGTCAACGATCGGGTAACCGTTAAAACGGACGGTGGGCCGCGCCGCCCGGGTGTGGTGCTGGCAATTGAAGAGTTTAGCGAAGGCACAATGTACCTGGTATCGCTTGAAGACTACCCGCTCGGCATCTGGTTTTTTAACGAACTGGGGCATCCGGACGGTATTTTTGTCGAGAAGGCGGAGTAGCACGGCGTCGGGTAGCACATCGCGTGCCCGACAACCTCTCCAGAAGCAAAAATCTCTGGCCAGGCCAGAGATCAAAGGTAGGGTGCACAGGTCTTAAGCGACTAACGCATGTTAACGAAAATCCCGTTCGTCACATTATCGGTCAGGCGTACCACGTGGTAAATCACTTGCTTATTATGCGTTTTAATTTTCCTTTTAATATTTCCTTTGTGTGACGAAACGGTTTTCGCTTTAATATTCATCTGGTCAGAGATCTGAATAGTTCCTTGTCCCGCCATCCACATTCGCAGCATACTTGATTCAGTCCTGCTTAATGATAGGGTGGGTAAGTTAACCGCTCCTACATTTTTAACTTCTTTATTCAAATAATCACCCAGAATGTCATCCAGCGACTCGGGTTTAATCGATTTAGAACTGATCAATAAATTTTTACGGACCAACAAATACTCATCGAAATGGATATTCGCGATCGCCATAAAAACAATAAACAGGGTTTTTGGATGCTGATTAATGATTTGCTTAATGTGCTGACTGTTGGCTGGATCGTGAATGAAACAGTCCTCATTAATAAACACCACGCCTGGTTTTAGTTCGTCACAAGCGGCTGCGAGTTCGTCAACGGTGTGTGCATCGTTGATGTCTCTCTTTCTTACCCCTCTGCTTGCCAGGTACCCGGTTAACCCTAGCCGGGTGTAGCTGCATAAATCCATAATGATCGTTGACATGGCATACCCTCACTCAATGCGTAACGATAATTCACCATCTGCCTGAGAGCTCAAAACAGCCATACGGGATGGAAAAAAATAATAAACCTGTGAGCATGACAAAGACTTTCAGGCGGACTCACTATCCCGTAAAGTTACGTATAATTTGCCAGGAATCTTCTTAAAGTAAAGTAAATATTAAGTATTGTGAGATGGTTAGAAACAATTAAACCGCGTCAGATATATCCTGGAAGATGTTTTACGTGTTTTATTTTAGGAATATCCTCAGAAAGACAATAGCAACAGTGAGGGCTATTATTTGCGTGGCAGCTCGCTGACAATATCCGCTAACAGGTTGAATATCTCGCCGAATAAATGTTCACAGAAGGGAGCGATAAGTGGCATCAGTAATGACATTAATAAAATCCCAACCGTCAGCGTCAGCGGAAAACCAATGACAAACACTGAAAGCTGCGGCGCCATTCGGTTGAGTAAACCTAACGCCAGGTTGACGGTCAGCAGCAGGGTGATGATCGGCAGCGCCAGCATCAGCCCGTTGAGGAAAATCAGCCCCGCAGCGCGAGTAAGCGCGAGAAAAGCGTTGCTGTTCACCGGATTTTCGCCAATCGGTAGCGTATGGAACGTATCTACCAGCATGGAGATAAGCCACAGATGGCCGTTGAACGACAGGAACAGCAGCATGGCGAGCAGATCGATAATGCGCGCCAGCACGGGCATGTTGAGATGACTGCCGGGATCGACAAACGTGGCGAACGATAGCCCCATCTGCAGGCCGATCAGTTCCCCAGCGGTACGCACCGCGGCAAAGGCGAGCTGCATGGTAAAGCCGACGGCGACGCCAATCATCACCTGCTGCAGGGCCACCCACACCGCATTCGCTGAGAAGATCGGAATATCCACGGGGGGAAGAGAGGGCGCAACGATAATGGAGATGATGATGCCCAGCCCCACCTTGACCCGCTTGGGTATCGATTTCTCACTGAGAATGGGGGCGGTGGATATCAGCGCCATGATGCGCAGCATCGGCCAGAAATAGACGCCGAGCCACTGAACCCACTGGTCGCTGGTGAAGTGCAGCATCGTCAGGTCAGCCGATGATGTACGGCAGATTGGTAAACAGGTTGCGCATATAGTCCAGCAACAGGTTCAGCATCCACGGCCCGGCCACGATAATCGCCACGAACACGGCGATGATTTTCGGGATGAACGACAGCGTCATTTCGTTAATCTGCGTGGCGGCCTGCAGGATACTGATAATCAGACCGGTAACCAGCGCAACAAGCAGCAGGGGCGCGGCAACGGCAATCGCGATTTTCATCGCTTCCGTGCCCATCATCATGACCGATTCGGGTGTCATTGCCGTTCCTTAACTGTAGAAACTCTGCGCCAGCGAACTGACCAGCAGCTGCCAGCCGTCGACCAGTACAAAGAGCATGATCTTAAAGGGCAGGGCAATGGTCGCGGGCGGCACCATCATCATCCCGAGCGCCATCAGGACGCTGGCGATCACCAGGTCGATAATCAGGAACGGAATAAAGATGGTAAAGCCGATCTGGAACGCGGTTTTCAGCTCGCTGGTGACATAGGCAGGCAGAAGAATACGCATTGGCACCGCTTCCGGTCCCTGCAGCTCGCCGGTGTTGGACAGGCGGGCAAAGAGGGCCAGGTCGGCTTCGCGCGTCTGGCGCAGCATAAACTCTCGCAGCGGCTGAGCGCCTTTATCCAGCGCCTCCTGCATGGAGATTTTGTCTTCGCTGAACGGCTGATAGGCGTCGGTATAAATCTTGTCGATAACCGGCGACATAATGAAAAAGGTCAAAAACAGCGCCAGCCCAAGCAGAACCTGGTTTGGCGGTGCGGAAGGAGTTCCAAGCGCGTTTCGCAGCAGACCAAAGACGATGATGATGCGGGTGAAGCTGGTCATCATCAGCAGGATGGCCGGAATAAACGTCAGCGAGGTGATGAACACCAGCGTCTGCACCGGAAGCGACCAGCTTTGTCCGCCGCCCGCGAGAGGGGTGGAGACCAGACCGGGCAGCTGTGCATAAACCGCGGGAGCAAACAGGCCAACGCCCGCAAGCGTCAGGGATAACAAACGGCGCATCAGGATCTCCCGGAACGCTTAAGCAAACTCTTCATGACGGACTGAAAATCCGCAGGGGCGTCTGCGCGCTCGTCCACCACAACAGGGGCGGGCGGCAGCTTGTGTAATACGCTGATGTTTGAGGCCGTGACGCCCAGGACCAGGCGCGCGTCATCCACCTCTACGATGACCACGCGCTCGCGTGGACCCAGCGTGGTGCTGGCGCTGACCTTCAGGCCGCGGGCACCGGCGGTTTTACCCGCCAGGCCAAAGCGCTTAGCCAGCCATGCGGCGATAAGAATAAAGGCAATAATACCGAACAATGCCCCGCTCACCTGGAGCAGAGGCGAGCCGGGAACGGCAGAAGGCTGTGATATTGTTGCCTGGGTTTTCATGCTTAACGGCTCAGACGACGCATACGTTCAGACGGGGTGATGATATCGGTGATGCGTACGCCGTATTTATCGGCAACCACCACCACTTCACCCTGGGCAATCAGATAACCGTTGATCAGAATATCCAGCGGCTCGCCGGCCAGACCGTCAAGAGCCACCACGGAACCCTGCGTCAGGCGCAGCAGTTCTTTGATGGTCATGCGGGTGCGTCCCAGCTCAACGGTCAGCTTAACCGGGATATCCATAATCAGGTCGATATCCTGCAGCGTGCCGCTGACGTCACCGCCGCCGAGCTGCTGGAATACGGCATCCGCTGCACTTTTGGCCGGGGGTGCTTTTTGCTCGTTTAACGCGTCAGCCCACAGATCGTCCAGTGCTCCGCTGTTCTCATCGGACGGATTGTTCATGTCACTCATTTGGGCTGTTCCTCATTCAGCGAATTCAAAATCGGGTTGATCAAGTGCTCAACGCGTAACGCATACTGACCGTTAATCGTGCCGTACTGGCTTGTCAGCACGGGGACACCATCCACATGGGCAATAATGCGGTCGGGTTTTTCTATCGGCAAAACATCACCGGGTTGTAATTTCAGGATCTGAGATAACCGCAGCGGGATATCGGCGAAGCTCGCTACCAGCTCAAGCTGCGAATGCTGGACCTGGCGGACCAGGTTTTCACGCCAGTTCTGGTCTTCGTTGCGGGAGTTCTCCAGCGGCGGGTTAACCAGCAGCTCGCGCAGCGGTTCGATCATGCTGAACGGCAGGCAGATGTTGAACTCGCCGGTCAGGTTACCGATCTCCACGTGGAACGGCGTGTTAACGACGATATCGTTCGGGGAGGTGGTGATATTGGTAAATTTCACCTGCATCTCAGAACGGACGTACTCCACTTCCAGCGGGTTAATCGCTTTCCACGCGTCGCTGTAAGATTCCAGCGCCAGCTTCAGCATGCGGTTAATGACGCGCTGTTCGGTGTGGGTGAATTCACGACCTTCTACTTTGGTCGGGAAACGCCCGTCGCCGCCGAACAGGTTATCCACCGCTATAAACACCAGGCTTGGCGAAAACACCACCAGGCCGGTGCCGCGCAGCGGCTTCAGATGAATCAGGTTAAGGTTGGTCGGCACCGGCAGGTTGCGGGCAAACTCATGATACGGCTGAATGCGGATCGCACCGACCGTGATATCCGGGCTACGACGCAGCAGGTTAAACAGCCCCATACGGAACTGACGTGCAAAACGTTCGTTAATGATCTCCAGCGCCTGCAGACGTTCACGTACCACGCGACGCTGGGTATTCGGGTCATAGGGACGAATATCGCTATCGCCGCCAATACCCGGTTGCGGATCATCATTGTTATCGCTGTCGCCGTTGAGCAGCGCATCGATTTCTGCCTGAGAAAGAATACTGTCGCCCATGTCGTTACCGCAGAATGAATGCTGTATACAGAACGTCAGTGACTTCCTGCTTAGGTTGGCCGTTTACCAGCGGGGCCGCCAGCGTTTGTTTAATGGCGTCGACCAGCTTTTGCTTACCCACATCGGTAGCCAGCGCCGAAGCGTCCTGACGAGAGAACAGCAGCAGAAGGCGGCTACGCACTTCAGGAAGGTAATCGTTCAGACGTGAACGGGTGGCTTCATCTTTCAGGCGCAGCGTAATGCCAACGTAAAGCACGCGATCCGCATCACCCAGATTGACGGTGAAGGTATCCAGCGGGAAGAACACTGGAGCCGGCGGAGGAGGTGCTTCAGCTTTGGCTGCAGCGGTGGTCGGTTCCTGCTGCATACGCCAGTAACTATAGCCCGCGGTAGCGCAGGCGGCGAGCGTGATCAACACCAGCAGCGGGATCCAGATGGAACGCTTACTTTTTTTGGTGATAGCGGAGTCAGTCATCTGATACGAGCTTCCTGTTTCGGTACAGCTTAATAAGGTGATTATCCCGTGTCCTGCTGTCGTCAAAGCGTGGAAAAGACGGGGATAATCACGCTACCTCTGGCGTTTAGGCGAAGATGTCTACGGCACTGTTACCGCGCGCTGCGGACTGCAGGGCGGCAGGAACAGGCAGTAACTCATCGCTCTCTTCATTAAAACTGCCGGTGTTGCCGGAACGCGAAGCCTGGTGCTGCTGCTGGGATGAGGACTGCTGCTGCCCGGCGAAGGTCTCGCTGCTGACGCTGCTCTGGGCAAGCTGAATGCCGTTTTCCGCCAGTGAGGTCCGCAGTACCGGCAGCGCGGCTTCCAGCGCCGCACGAACGTGGCTGTGTGCAGAGACCATCTGCAGCTGGGCCTGATTGTCATCCAGCTTAAGCGAAATTTGCACCTGACCCAGATCTTCCGGATGCAGGCGCAGCTCTGCCGTCTGCTGGCCCTGCTTAGTGAACAGGGTGATGTGCTGGCTCAGGGACTGCTGCCATTCGTGGGTCCCCAGAGGCTGGCTTAACACCGGCGCGGGGGCGACGGTGGCAGCCGTCTGACTGGTCGCATGGCTGGACATAATCGGTGCCAGGGTAGCCGTCGGCGATGATGATGAGGAGGCGCTGGCGAGCTCCTGCTTCTCTGCGGTTGCGGCCACGGCCGGTGTGGCCGGCGCGTTGCCCGACAGGGCAGGGTCGCTGTTTTTCGCCTGGCTCTGATAAGGCGTAGAACTTTGCGCTTTATCATGGCTACCCGGAGGCGCGTTCAGGGACGGTTGGCCCGCGCCGTTTTGCGAAAGCGTCGCGGAATTCAGCGTTGAGGTGGCGGATACGCTCTCGTTGCCTGCCACGCGAGAGGCGGTAGTTTGCTGCTGGTGCGGCAGCATCGCCATCAGCGCGCTTAATCCGGCCAGCTCTTCTTCGCTCAGGTCGCTCTTACCGTCATCTTTGCCGTTTGCCGCATTGAGCGTCTTCAGCGCGTCGCCCTTAGACAGCGGCACCAGCCCGGAAACCAGCGTATCAAGCGACGCGATCGGCGACGTTTCATCGCCTTTCAGCGCGGGCTGGCGCGAGAGCAGGTCGGCAATTTTTGCCTGCAGGGTGGTATCCCCTTTGGCGTCCTGAGCCACTTTCGACAGCTTACTGCCGGCGGCTTTCAGATCGGCCAGGGTCAGCGGCGCATCTTTGCCCTTGCCCGTTGCGTCCGAGAGGGCGCCCGCCAGCAGAGAAAGAAAATCCTGTGCACCGTCGGCGCCTTTCCCCGTTTGCGTGCCGCCTGACAGGTCGCTGTCGCTCATCAGCAGTTGTTGCAGTGTGATCATTCCGGTTTCCTCATTGATGCGCGCTGGGCAAACTCATCCATTTTCTTCTGATCCAGACGGTTTTCCGCCAGGGTCGTTGCCGCGATCTGTCGGTCCTGTAAAGTCTGCCAGGCCTGCAGCCGCTGCTTCTTCTCGCGCCAGAAATTGAGCGCGGTATCGACTTTCTGGGTCCACTGGTTAAGCTGCTGGCGATGCTGATCTATCGCCTTCTCCAGCGTCTGGATAAACTGCTGATAGTTAATCCAGCGCTGGCTGCCAATGCCCTGTGTCATATCGGTATTGAGGTTGGTGCGATATTCATGCTGATAGTCGATCAACATCTTCAACTGTTCTTCAGCCTGCTGGCACCCGCGTCGCATTGCGCCTAGCTGCAATGCGGCATCATCAACTTCTTTTTCAGCCAGATCTTTCAGCGTTGATAACGCGCTGTTTTGCGCCATGACCTTCGCCCTCCACCTGTGTTACACCTGCGGGAAAATCAGCTCCAGTGCCTGAATTGAATCTTCCCAGTCGGCGCGTTCAAAAATGCCTTGTTGCAAAAATGCCTCCAGCTGTGGCCACAGGCTAATCGCCTTGTCGAGCATCGGGTCGCTGCCTTTGGCATACGCCCCCACGCTGACCAGATCGCGGTTGCGCTGGAAGCTGGAAAGCAGTTGTTTGAAGTTACGCACGCGGGCGTAGTGCTTCTCGGTTATCAGCGCCGTCATTGCGCGGCTGATAGAGGCTTCAATATCGATGGCCGGATAGTGTCCGGCTTCGGCCAGACGACGCGACAGCACAATATGACCGTCAAGGATCGCGCGCGCGGAGTCGGCAATCGGGTCCTGCTGGTCATCGCCTTCCGTCAGTACCGTATAGAACGCGGTGATGGAGCCGCCGCCGCTGATGCCGTTCCCCGCGCGTTCCACCAGCGCAGGGAGTTTGGCGAAGACCGAAGGCGGGTAGCCTTTGGTCGCCGGTGGCTCACCGATGGCCAGCGCGATTTCACGCTGCGCCATCGCGTAACGGGTCAGGGAATCCATGATCAGCAGCACGTGCTTGCCGCGGTCTCGAAAATCTTCGGCGATACGGGTGGCATACGCGGCACCCTGCATGCGCAGCAGCGGCGACACGTCTGCCGGTGCGGCGATCACCACCGAGCGGGCGCGGCCTTCCGCACCCAGAATGTTTTCAATAAAGTCTTTTACTTCACGACCACGTTCGCCGATCAGCCCCACGACGATCACGTCGGCCTGGGTATAGCGCGCCATCATGCCGAGCAGGACGGATTTGCCTACGCCTGAGCCGGCGAACAGGCCCATACGCTGTCCACGTCCCACGGTCAGCAGGGCGTTAATCGGGCGCACGCCGGTGTCCAGCACATGCTCGATAGGGGTACGCTGCAGGGGGTTGAACGGCTGGGTGATCAGCGCGCCGGTTTCGGTGGTGTCCGGGGAGGGCAGTCCGTCGAGCGGTTTCCCGCTGCCGTCCAGCACGCGGCCCAGCAGGGCAGGGCCAAGCGGCAGCTGTTTCCCGCTTTGCAGCCCGTCGCCAGAAATATTTTTGGCATACACGCGCGCGCCGGGCAGAATGCCTTCCACCTCTTCAAGCGGCATCAGGAACAGGCGCTGGCCGTTAAATCCGACCACTTCGCTTTCAACTTCACGCGTTTCCAGACCATCCTGACGCTCAATGACGCAGGTCGCGCCCAGCGGAAGCTGCAGGCCGGTGGCTTCGAGAACCAGGCCGGTGGCGCGCGTCAGTCGCCCATAACGACGAACGGATGGCAGTAGCGCCATCTTCGTCTCAAAGTTGTCGAGCGTGGTGAGCCAGCGGGTGAGGCGCGCAGTCATCAGACGACTCCCGGTGCCGCCAGGCGGCACAGCTCCTGCCAGCGGGTGGCGACGCTGGCATCCAGATCGCCTTCATCGGCAGAGACTTTGCAGCCGCCGTGATGTAGCGACGGATCGCCGCGCAGACGCCAGCCGTGCAGGTTAAGCGTCGCGCCCAGGCTCTCTTCAACGCGCTGCAGGTCGTCCGGATGGACGCGCAGCTGAGGTTTCCCGCTGAACAGCGGCTCCTGCTGAAGCAGACCCTGAATTTGTTTGATAAGCGCGGTGTTATCCACCACGGGCGTCTGGCCGATGACCTGACGCGCGGCTTCCAGCGCCATCTGCATCAGTCGCGAGGCAATCACGCTGTCCAGCGCGTCCAGCGTGTGCTGAAACTCGCTGACCAGCTGCTGCATGCGGGCATGGATCGGCGCCTGCTGCTGGCGCGCCTGATCGATACCGTGCTCTAACCCTTTCGCCAGACCTTCCTGATACCCCTGCTCGTGGCCTTTCTGGCGGCCTTCGTTCAGACCGGCGTTATAGCCCTGCTCGTGCGCCTGCATTTGCAGCTGCGCCAGCATCTGGGCCTGCTGCTCCTCTTCGGTCAGCTCGGGCTGCTCGACGTCCGGGTCAAGCTCTTCGGTTGCGATGACGGCCGGCGTGAACTCGGAGAGGGGAGGCGCCAGATCGTCCGGCGTCCAGCGCTTCCAGGGCAGCTCATTAGACATAGGTGTCGTCTCCGCTGCCAATCACCATCTCGCCGGTTTCCGCCAGACGACGAACAATAAGCAGAATGGCTTTCTGTTCGTTTTCCACCTGAGACAGACGAACCGGGCCGCGGTTGGCAAGGTCGTCGCGCAGGATATCGGCCGCACGCTGAGACATGTTGCGCAGGAACTTCTCGCGCAGCGGCTGCTCGGCACCTTTGAGGGCGATAAGCAGCGACTCGGAATCCACTTCCTGGAGCAGGCGCTGGATGCTGCGGTCGTCCACTTCGACAAGGTTTTCGAACAGGAACATCTCGTCGATGATTTTCTGTGCCAGCTCGCCGTCGAATTCGCGAACCGCCGTAATGACGGCCTCTTCCTGCTGCGTTTTCATCAGGTTGATAATTTCCGCCGCCGTTCTCACGCCGCCCATTTTGCTGCGCTTGAGGTTCTGGCCGTCGAGCAGGTTGTTCAGCACTTCGGTCAGCTCCGCCAGCGCGGCCGGCTGGACGCCGCCGAAGGTCGCGATACGCAGCATCACATCGTGACGCAGGCGCTCTTCGAACAGTGCCAGAATATCGGCCGCCTGGCCACGCTTGAGGTGGACAAGGATGGTGGCGATAATCTGCGGGTGCTCGTCGCGGATAAGGTCGGCGGCACTCTGCGGTTCCATAAAGTTGAGCGTTTCGATACCGCTGGCGGTATCGCGCGTTTCCAGAATATCTTCCAGCAGGCTGGAGGCACGCTCTTCGCCCAGCGCCTTGACCAGCACGGAGCGCAGGTAGTCGTTGGCGTTGATGTTCAGCGCGGCAAACTGTTCAGCTTCCTGTTCAAACTCTGCCAGCACTTCGGTCAGCTGCTTGTTGGAGATCTGACGCACGTTGGCCATGGCCGCACTGAGAATTTGCACTTCTCGCTGGGAGAGGTGTTTAAACACCTCTGCCGCGCGATCTTCGCCAATGGTCATCAGCAGGATGACGCTTTTATCGGTGCCCGTAAGCGTATTACTCATGTTCGTTACCCATCCACTGGCGGATGACCAGCGCCACGACGCGCGGATCGTTATCTGACATTTCGCGAATGCGCTGGCTCATCACCTCAGCGCCCATGCGCTGGTTAGCACGGCGCTGCTGAATCTGTTCATCTTTGCTGAGGCGCACTTCAACCGCTTCTTCCGTTTCCTGACGCGCAGACATCTGCTCGCGAGCCGCTTTTTCGGCTTCAGCACGGCGCTGGAGCTGCGGACGAACGCCCTTACGCCACAGCAGCCATGCGACAATCAGCACCAGCAGCCAGCGTCCTGCGGACATCAGCTGGTCGATAAACGCCTGCTGTTGCCAGAACGGCAGTTCACCGCCGGTCTCATCAACCGAGTTGAACGGTGAGTTCACCACGTTGAGGGTATCGCCGCGCTTCTCGGAGTAACCCATCGCTTCACGGGTCAGGTTTTCAATCTGCTTCATCTGCTCGGCGGTCAACGGCAGCGGTTTGCCGTCCGCCAGCGTTTTGTAGTTCACCACTACCGCAACGGAAAGACGCTGAATATCGCCAACGTTCAGTTTAGTGTGGCGAATCGTTCTATCCACTTCGTAGTTCGTGGTTTCGTTACGGCTGCTGCTACGCGGACCGGCGTTACTGGTCGTTGAGGTGGTCTGCTGATTATTTTGCTGACCGTTCTGCTGATTGGCCGGCGGCGTAGAGATCGGTGCCGCGTTAGCCGGGGCAGGCTGGTTAGACAGCGCGCCCGGCACGCCGCCCGGGTAGGCACCGCCGATCTGTTCGTTCGAATTGATCTGGCGTGAACGCATCACCGCCTGAGCCGCATCGCCGTTCGGGCTGTATTGTTCTTCAGTTTGTTCTTTATTCGCGAAGTCGATCTGCGCGGTAACCTGCGCGTGCACGTTGCTGTTACCCACCACCGGGCCGAGGATGGCTTCAATACGCCGCTGGAGACGGTTTTCGACATCGGCGGCATACTTCAGCTGCGCATCATTCAGATCGCGACCGGCGGTATTGGATTGCGTCAGCAGGTGACCGCTCTGGTCAACCAGCGTCACGTTACCCGGCGGCAGGCCGGCGACGGCGCTGGAAACGAGGTGCGTCACCGCGCTGATTTGCCCTTCGTCCAGCGCGCGGCCGGGTTCGAGGTTCACGGTAACGGAAGCTGAAGGTGATTTCTGTTCGCGGACAAATAAGGAAGGCTTAGGCATCGCCAGATGCACGCGGGCACTCTTCACCGGGCCTAATGTTTCAATGGTGCGGGCCAGTTCACCTTCCAGCGCACGCTGGTAGTTCACCTGCTCGCTGAACTGGCTGATACCGAATTTTTCCTGATCCAGCAGCTCAAAGCCCACCGCGCCGCCTTTCGGCAACCCCTGCTGAGCCAGACGCAGACGCAGTTCGTGTACCTTATCTGCCGGTACCTCAAGCGCACCGCCATTATCGGCAAAGCGATAAGGGATGTTCATCTGGGTAAGCTGGGTGACGATGGCGCCGCCATCCTGATCGGAAAGGTTGCTGTAGAGCGTCCGGTAATCAGGGCTTTTCGCCCACAGGACCATCGCTACAAGGATCGCAATTGCGGCAGCGCCTGCCACGATCAACGGGATTTTAGGATTCGCGCGAAGGCGGTTCATCCACTCGAGTGATTTATTCTGCGGCGCTGTCGATGCTGTTGCACTCATTGCGCACCTCTTAAATCCTGGTGGTTTACGTTATTCGTGTAGAGAAACAAAACTGACTCCCGGGTCGGCAAACACGACAAAAGTTCCATATTGATGGCCCTGCCATTATTTGATGATTCGTGATTTTCTATGCGTCAAATAACCTGGTTTTTTCATGCTATTTACCGCCATTATCTTATTGACAAGCTGTTAGTCTTGACCGCGTAAAAAACCATCCAGGGGAGAGTCATGGCTATACAGGGCATTGAAGGGGTAATCAGTCAGTTGCAGGCAACGGCGATGACGGCCCGTAATCAGAATGTGGCAGATCAGCAGCCGAGCATCAGCTTCGCGGGGCAACTGCATGCCGCTCTTGACCGTATCAGTGATACCCAGACCGCCGCGCGCACTCAGGCCGAAAAGTTCACCCTCGGTGAGCCGGGCGTGGCGCTGAATGATGTGATGACCGATTTGCAAAAAGCCTCGGTTTCCCTGCAGATGGGGATCCAGGTGCGTAACAAGCTGGTGTCTGCGTATCAGGAAGTGATGGGGATGCAGGTTTAGGCAGTGAAATGTCTTACCGAGATTTCAGACGTAGTTTCTTTTTACAAAGAAAGTTTACAGGATTACTTATGTTACCAAGAGTTCACGTCGTTAACTCATCACAAGGTAGCTTTCTGACCTTTGGCAATGATGTCATTTCCAATCACCTCTTTACCCAGGACAACTGGGAAAACTGGCTTTTTGCTATTACAGGTGAATTCACCAGAGGTTTTGATAAGCCTATAGTGTTCGATCTCGGGGCAAATCTGGGGGCGTATACCATACCTACAGCACTCATGCTGAATGAGCAAAATGGCCATATTTATTCTTTCGAACCACAAAAGGTTGTGTATTATCAGCTCTGCGGAAATATTTTCCTCAATCGTCTCAATAATGTAACAGCCCTGAACAAAGGGGTTGGTGCGGCAAATGGGATACTTGAGTTGCCAGTACCTGACTACCATAAAATGTATAACGTTGGTGGTTTTTCCATGATTGAGCAATATCGTTCAAACACGGGAGTAGAGGCGGCGATGAGCGGAGAAAAAGATGTCGTTCAAATTATCAAACTTGATGATGTTCTGTTTGAACAGAAAACGCGATTTTTGAAGATTGATGTCGAAGGCCTGGAACTGGAAGTTTTAAAAGGTGCCGTCGGATTCCTTGAGCATAATAATTTCCCTCCCTTTTCTTTCGAAGCATGGGATTTACCCTGGTTTAAGGAACAGCGTGAGGCATTGATGACCTTTATTCTTGAGCTGGGATACACAGTAGAACATATTCAGTTTGATGATTATCTGGCTCACCATCCTAAAAATGAGGCGAAAGTTGATTTCCTTCGCGATCAAAATGATCAACTGACTCGCGTCGTACGTGTGGCATAAAGTCTATGAGTCATCTGCAATAGGTAATTCTTATTTCATAAAGGGTTCTGACTAGAGTTGCGCGCGTTTTAATGCCAAAATGAATTTTTTCATTAACCTGGATTTTTCATGAAAAAGTTAGCAGTCACAGGCGCTCTGATAATCCTTGCCGGGTGTGTCCAGGTGGATAACTATCAAGATGTGATCAAACATCCTGTCCCGGCAAATCTGGCCGGATACTGGCAGTCGAAAGGGCCGCAGAGCAACATGGTCAGCCCGAAGGCGATTGCCACGCTGGTGGTGACGGAAGAGGGCGATACGCTGGACTGCCGTCAGTGGCAGCGCGTGATTGCCGTGCCGGGTAAAATCATGCTGCGTTCAGACAGTTATTACAACGTGACGCGTAAGCTGGATATCTATCCGCTGGAGCGCGACGGCTCGACGCTTGAGTATGACGGGCTGGAGCTGCAGAAGGTCGACCGCCCAACGGTTGAGTGTGCCGATTACCTGAGCAAGAATCCGCTCGAGAGTAAACTACCGTAGCCGTTTGTTGCCGGGTGGCGCTGACGCTTACCCTGCGGTTAAAAGCAAAACGGCAACCTCGTTGCCGTTTTTGGTGTTTGCGCCCTCTCCCCATGGGAGAGGGACGGGGTGAGGGCATCAGGCCGCACTTTGCCAGTACTACAACGCATCCTCTATCACCCAAACGCTGACGCTTCCCCCATTACAGGTAAACGTCCCTTCGCCATCCGCCGCCGTGGTGATGGTTTCTTCGCGATTGCCGAGAAAATCCCGCCACGTTTTGTTGCCGTAGTTTTCCCCAAGACAAATCACTTTTTCACCATCATCCCCGTTCGACAGCACCACCACGCAGCCGGGATCGTCTTCCGTACCGCTGCGGCTGAAGGCGATGCAGTTTGGATGGTCGAAAAACAGCGTCTGCACGCCGTGGGCAAAACGCTGGCGTGCGAGGATCAGCTCGTGAAGCTGCTCAATGACCGGCATATCAATATGGTACGTTTCACCGTCTCCTCCCGCGTCGTCATAGCTGGCGCCGAAAAGATCCGGATAAAAGACGCTCGGCACGCCATTTTCCCGCAGCAGGATCAGCGCGTACGCCAGCGGTTTAAACCAGGCTTCGACCGGTGCTTCAAGCGCCTGCAGAGGCTGGGTGTCATGGTTCGCGACGAGGGTGACCGCATGAAACGGATCGGCTTCTACCAGGGTGCCGGTGAAGATTTGGCTCATGTCGTAATCCCGGCCCTGACGTGACGCCTCGTGGAATTTCATCTGCAGAGGGGCATCAAACAGCATGGTTTTGCCTTCGACCTGGTCAATATAGGCCTGAAGTTTATCCACCTCATGGGACCAGTATTCCGCCACGATAAACAGCGGCTGGTCGGCGACTTCCTGGACGTGCTCAATCCACTCTTTGTAAAACCAGGCGGGAATATGCTTAACGGCGTCCAGACGAAAACCGTCGCAGCGCGTCTGTTCCATGACCCAGCGGGCCCAGTATTTGATCTCCTCGGTCACGGCGTGGTTGCGAAAGTCGATATTTTCGCCCATCAGGTAATCGAAGTTGCCCATCTCATCATCAACCTGATCGTTCCAGCCTTCGCCGGTGTAGTCGTTGACGATTTTAAAGATGCCGTCTTCATCGGGGTTTTCAATATGGTCGACGCCGCTGAAGCATTTGTAGTCCCAGATAAACTGTGAGTACTGCCCGGCCCGGGCAGGGAAGGTGTAGCGAGTCCAGGCTTCGCATTCAATGACCTCGTCATCGATTTGCGTGCGGTCCTGTTCGTTCACGCGCTGAACGCGCACGGGCTCTTTTTCATCGGCGCCCATTTTGTGGTTGACCACCACGTCCAGCAGCACGGCAATGTCGTTGCTTTTGAGGGCATCAATGGCCTCCAGCAGCTGCGCCTTGTCGCCGTATTTCGTGGCGATACTGCCTTTCTGGTCAAACTCGCCAAGATCGAACAGGTCATAGGTGTCATAGCCGACAGAATACCCGCCGGATGCCCCTTTACAGGCGGGCGGCAGCCAGATCATGTTGATGCCGATTTCGTTAAGATTGGGAGCTAACGCCGTGACCTCTCGCCACAATTCACCGCCAGCAGGGTAGTACCAGTGAAAACATTGTAACAGGGTGGGGTTTTTCATCATCCTTGCTCCAGAAGCCATTGGCAGACTTCTGGAGTATGGATGAAGAAATCATAGTTGTGTGTCGCGGGTAAAACTTTCTGGATAAAGAATATTCCCTGACAGCTTTCCATAGGTAGACGTGATGGATTGCTGTTTGCCGGTTTGATCAATAAGAATGCGGAGCTCTTCCATACGCATAGCCAGTAACTCTTTGAGTTCGCTTTCATTTTTAAGCACATTTTCAAGCAACAATCTGGCCTGTTCGATGTGAGGCCGCGGAGCTGATGTTATTGGATTCTGCGATATATGTTCAATAAGTTGAACATAAGTAATTTCATGTGTGATTAGATCGTCCCATTGACCGGCTTTAGCCAGCTTAAGCATGGAAAGGCTGAGATTATGTAGCGCCTGCCAGGCGCTAAGTACAGAGTTGGGGGTGTTCATTAAAGATTATCCTGGTTAGAGGAGACATTAGAGCCAATTTGTTTCCACGCGTCAGCAATGTTATTCAATAATTCCTCAACTTCGAGGATAGCCCCTTCGTCATTACGTAAATTAGCATGTAACAGACGACGAATCATATAGTCATACAGTGCAGCAAGGTTCGCGGAAAGCGGACCTTCGATCTCCATATTCAAGCCAGCCTTTAAACCATTGTCGATGATATTTATTGCTTTCGACAGTGCTTCCCCTTTCTCGGCAATACGACCTTCGTTGAGGAAAAGCCGGGCACGGACAAGGGCACTGAGTGCCCCGTCAAATAGCATGGTCACAAGTTGATGCGGATTTGCACTCATTACCGCACTTTCAAGACCAATTTGTTGATATGCACGTGCACCAATTTGTGAGTACATGATTATTCCTTAACTGCTAGAGGAACTAAATTGCTGTTTCAGATAGGTGGATGTATTGTTCATTTTGCTCATCAACGTATCCAGATTCGTGAATTGCGCCTTATATCGCGCCATTGTGGCTTCTATATTGGCTTCCATCGCATCATAGCGTTTGTCAAGCGTTTTCAGTGTCGTGTTAATACCATCAGTAGCATTCTTGATAATCCCTTCTTTGCCCGCTGTTGTGCTCAACATATTCGTGAGCATCGTACCCATTTGTGTCGCGAGTCCGGTTGTCTTGCCATCACCGGCAAAATATTCCTGTACCGCTTCTGGATTATCCGTTAACGCCTTGCTCAATTTGCTGGAATCAACCTTAAGATTGCCTAATGAACCGTCTGCTCCCGTTGCGGTATCCTGCGTCACGCCAAGCTGAGCCAGGATTGCATAAGAGCCTGACTGCACCTCAGTTAATAATCCACGTAACTGCGACTGCACCGAACGTACCGTACTATCACCAATTAACGCGCCATTATTTGCGGACTGGCTCTCACCGGCATCAACCTTTACATATTTTGTGACGGACGTAATGGTGGACTGTAAAGCGTTGTAGGCCGTTACCCAGTCAGTAATGGCTTTCTGTGTGGTGTCAGCAGCACGGGTGATATTTAGATTTTCACTGCTCGTGCTTTCATTTTTAAGGCTCAGGGTAATACCCGGTAGGGCATCAGTAATCGTGTTAGTTGAACGCTCAATCGTAATGTCGTTGATAATGACTTGCGAATTTTGGGATGCCGTCTGTTGATTCATCACCCCTGTGTGAGTCGATGAATCATAGCCAATGACGTTTTGTAATGTGCTGTCACCTGAGACGCTCACCGTCATATCATTTGCTGTACCAGATGTTTTTGATGTCAGCATTAAAGTATAGTCACCGTCTTTCGCTTTAACGACGGTAGCAGTAACGTTACCGTTCGCTTTGTTAATCGCGCTGGCAATTCCATTTAATGAGGTATCGGAATCGCCGAGTGTAACGGTCAGCGGCGTTGTTGAGCCGGCTTGTGCAATGGTTATTGTACGGGTTGCACCCGTTGTCGCGCCTAACGGTGAAGTCGCGCTAGTCTGGCTGGCAGTGGTCAGTACCTGCGCTTTTGCCAGCGCTTTGACCTGAACGGTATAGCTACCGACGGTAGCGCCCGTGGCTGTGGTTGCCGTGAAGGAGTTATTGGTCGATCCTACGGCTGTTGCGTTCCATGTATCAGTTTTAGAAAGCGCTGCAGTGGCGGTATTGAGCGTTTGCATCGCACTTTGCAGCTTACTGAACGCACTGAGTTGCGCGTTATAAGAGGTTTGCTGATTCGTTATTGTCGTTAATTTTGTTTTTTCAGCATTTTCAAGATTCGTGTAGAGCGTCTGTAGATCCAAACCTGAGCCTACGCCAAGACTACTGATTGTTGCACTTGCCATTAGATTGTTTCCTTTAGTCAATGGTAGTTTCAGCTAGTTATCGGCGGCTTGAGAAAATAGTTTAACCATTAGCTAAGAAAATTATCGGTTGAATAAGCGGTATTCTCCTCGGCATATACCCTCTTCGTTAACGGTATGAAGGATGCAGCCCTAGGGTATTGCGTATAGCCCGACAAAGATGAACGCCATAAATAATTCTGTTTTTGGTATGGTGATTTAAATTTTTTCCTTACAAATTAACTCGTTAAAAAAAATTCAATGAAAATTCTAAAGTCTTCAAAACGTTCGTCGATAACCTTTTTGACGGTGAGAGACGCCGTGAGTGTTAAGCACCGACCCTAGAATCCAATTTGAAGGAATTAAATTATGTCAGTAATCAATACTAACCTGTTATCCCTGTCTACTCAGAACAACCTGAACAAATCTCAGTCTGCTCTGGGTACCGCGATTGAGCGTCTGTCTTCTGGCCTGCGTATCAACAGCGCTAAAGACGATGCTGCTGGTCAGGCGATTGCTAACCGCATGAATTCTCAGATCAAGGGCATGACTCAGGCTGCTCGTAATGCCAACGATGGCATCTCTATGATTCAGACTGCTGAAGGCAACCTGAACGAAATTAACACCAACTTGCAGCGTATCCGTGAACTGTCCGTACAGGCAGCAAACGGCACTAACCAAGACACTGACATGACCTCCATCAACACCGAGATCAACCAGCGTCTGTCTGAAATCGACCGTATCGCAGGTGCTGCAAACTTCAACGGTAAAAACCTGCTGGATGGTTCTCAGAGCGGCGGCGTAACCATTCAGGTTGGTGCAAACACCAAAGCTGGCGATACCATCAGCATCGGTTCTGACTCTCTGATCAATGCTAAGCTCAGCTCTCTGGCATCTGGTACTGCCCTGTCCGGCGGCACGGCATCTATCAGCGACAACACCACTGCAAAAGCGGTTATTGACGCAGTTGATACTGCACTTAAAGGTATCGACGGTGCGCGTAGCAACCTGGGTGCAATGCAGAACCGTTTCGAATCTACCGTTAACAACCTGAACAACTCAGTAACTAACTTGTCTGCAGCACAGTCTCGTATCCAGGATGCTGACTACGCAACCGAAGTGTCTAACATGTCACGTGCACAGATCCTGCAACAGGCTGGTACTTCTGTTCTGTCTCAGGCAAACCAGGTTCCACAGTCTATGCTGTCTCTGCTGCGTTAATTCTTACGTCCTTAATATTCAAAAACCCGGCGTTGCCGGGTTTTTGTTATATTCTCCAACTCCAATTAAATGTTGATAGACTTGAAAATATTATGCGCAAAATTTTACTTACCATTGACAGGTTTGAACACTATGGTCAACACGAGAGTATCTTTTTTGATTTGATAGAATATTTTCATCGTCACAACTGGCAGGTCGATGTTTTTGCCAAAACCACGGGTCGGTATTGGCTCAACAATTTGAATGTTATAAACGAAAATAAAACCATTCGCTTGTTGGAACAACCCGATGGTCAGTTGCACGCTTTCTATGACCTGATGTGGATATTTAACGGCTATATACCCGCCGAGCTGAACACGATTTTTATGCAAGGAGACTGGGTTTCCAGAGTCTTCTTCCATCACTTTTACAGTTACGCTGATTATGATTTACCCTACGGCGCTGATGTGGAAAATGCGCTTTCCTGCAACAGTTTTGCCTGCTCTACCGCTAGCTATGTCCGCTTAGTTGAAAAGGGAATTAAACAACCTCGAATCAAGATTTTCCCGCTCACCGTTAATAATCAATTTGCGTCTGCCTCAGGTGTATTCACTGATAAACTCGAAAAAGCACTGCTGATCTCCAGTGGGTATAATAAAAATTTAGTTGAGCTCACCGAGTCATTCCAGACCAGAAATATTGAACTGGATTACTATAATCTCGACTCTGCGCCAGGTCCTGTAACGCCAGCGTTGCTGTCACAATATCAGCTTATTATTGGTGATGAAGCCCGAGTTGTACTTGCCATGGGCATGGGTTTACCAGTTGTGATATCAGACGGTATTTCCTCACACGGTTATCTAACAGAAGCAAATCTGCTGGAACGCAGTGATTATCACTTTGCACTGACAGGTGCTCCCAAAATCGCTAACCAAAACCGTTGGATAAAAGAGATCCTTGACGGTTACTCTCAGGCAGCCCAATGGGCTTGGGAATACCGGGCTGAAGCAAACGCGCAGCTTTCTTTAGACGCCTGTGTTGGACGGATACTCGAACGTCTGCCTGCGCCAAAAGTATTAAAAATTTCGCAAGAACAGTACCGCAATCTCGAGTTTCACCGCAAGGTTATGGACAGTTTCGGGGAAGAAACAACGCGGTCAGTCGGTAGCTGGATGAATGATAGAAAACCGACATCATTGCGTTCCGCAATTATAGGTACGTTGCTTCAGTCTTTCCCTGCCTGCGCCAGTATTTCGGTCATAATCATCGATCGTGAAGGCGAACGAGATAAGCTGCGTGCGAGTTTACGCTCTGTTAATAACCAGACATTAACTGCCGATTCACTCATCGTCGTAGGTAAGCAACCATCGCATTCTATTACTGACGATTCGACAATACGCTTCGTGGGTGATCTGAATCTGGCGGTGGACGGGATCGCATCCGCTAATTTGCTCATTATAGAGGCAGGCGATATCCTGGAAGAGCATGCACTACTTACCTGTGCCGAGTTTACGATGCGGGATCCGCAGAAGGCGTTTTGGTATTTTGATGAACTCATTATCCGTGATGATAAGGAAGATGGCTTAATTCTTAAGCCGGAATGCGATATAGATATGTTGCGTGCGCATCCTTATATCGGCTCCAGTGCCTTTATTTCGACAGATGCATTACGTCGGCGCAATGGATTTAATCCAGACTGCCTGTATCTCAGTCATATCGATCTTTGCTGGAAATTAATTGAAGAAGAAGGACCGTTCGCGGTCGGTCATATTCCTGAGGCGCTGGTCGCCAGAACCATCAGTATGAGCGAATGGTGTAAAAAACCCGCTATCATTGATGAAATGAAAATTATCACCGCCGCACATCTCTCACGCTGCGGCATACGTGCAACGATCGCATTCGGCGAAGAGCCTGGCGTCCAGTTCGTGACGTATCAACTTCCCGCTATCGCGAAGGTGTCGGTGATTATTCCGACCAGGGACCGTCTGGTGTTGCTCCAGCGCTGTATTGATTCTTTGATGGAGAAAACTGCTTACCATCAGTATGAAATCATCATTGTTGATAATGGTTCAACTGATGAGGATGCGAGAAGGTATCTGGATCAGCTAGAGTCGATGCAACTGACTCAAATTAGAGTTCTGCGCTGGGAAACTGCATTCAACTTTGCTGCTATCAACAACTACGCTAGCCGTTATGCAACAGGTGAGTACCTGTTGTTCATGAACAATGATATTGAAATTCACGATGGCAACTGGATGGGGGCTTTAGTCGAACTCACTCAACGCCCGGAAGTCGCTATTGTCGGGAGTAAACTTGAATATCCGGATGGTACGCTGGAGCATGGTGGGTATATTACAGGCATCAATGACGGCGTGGTTGTCTGTGGGAAAGGGAGCTCACCGGATGACACTGGCTTCCTTAGCCGGCTGAAGATCCCTCGGGGCGCTCATGCAGTAAGTGCAGCATGCATGATGGTGCGTAAAGACGTATTTGATGAGCTTGGCGGATTCGATGAGGAGAATTTCCCGATCTACTATGCTGACGTTGATTTGGCATTAAAAGCGAAAGCGCAAGGGTATATAACCCTGTGGACACCGTTTAGCCGAGTTAAGCACCTTGGCGGAGCTTCGCGTTTGTTCCCTGAAAAATTTGCAGTCGCTACTCATGCGGATGAAGCATGCAATGATGTGCTGTTGGAGAAGTGGGGAGCAGAACTGGCACGTGATCCTTATTACAATCCAAATATGAATCGTCTCGGGTCGACATTCAGCCTGAACACACGCATGTCGCGCTTACCGCATGCGCTGCCCGGAAAGCCGTTACCTGTGATCATGGGGACCCACATTAACTGGACAGGATGCGGAAATTATCGCGTCATTAAACCTCTTCACGCGCTTCAGCAAGAGTTGAAGGCTGATGGAGGTTTGATCCTCGGCCTGCCTACGGTGATGGAAGTAGCGCAGTTCCAGCCCGATCGCCTGATCCTTGAAGTGCCTATCGCCGATGATATTCCCCAGACAGTACAACGCTATCGTCAGGTCTGTAATGCCAAAATTATTATGGAATTTGATGATTACTATTTAGACGTCCCTGAGAAAAATATCTTCAGGGAAAATGTACCAAAAGACATCCAGAATCGACTGACCTCGGCTCTGGCCCAGGCTGACTGGGTTGTCGTATCAACTGAGCCGCTGGCTGAAGCCTATTCTCGTTTTCATTCGGATATCCGCGTGGCCAAAAATCGCTTGGATATAGAACTGTGGGGGAACCTCAAGTCCGCTAAACGCCGCGGTAAAAAACCGCGTGTAGGTTGGGCGGGGGGGGCGAGCCATACGGGCGATCTCGAAATATTATTACCGATCATTTCTGAATTAAAAGATGAAGTGGAATGGGTGTTTATGGGGATGAAGCCTGAAGGCGTCGCGTGCGAGTTCCATTTACCTGTGCCTTTTGAGCATTATCCGCAAAAGCTGAGTGAACTTGATCTTGATCTGGCATTGGTCCCGCTCGAACAGAATCTGTTTAACGAATGTAAAAGTAATCTACGTCTCTTAGAACTGGGAAGTTGCGGATTCCCCATTATCTGCACGGATATCGAGCCTTATCGCTGTGGCCTGCCCGTTCATCGGGTAAAAAATACCCCTAATGCGTGGATTGCTGCAGTTCGTGAATACATTCACGACTGGAACGCGCTTGAGAAGGCTGGTGAAGAACTGCGCAAAGCAGTGCATCGCGACTGGATGTTAAGAGATGGCGGTCTGGATGATTGGCAGCGTGCATGGATAGGCTAATGCTTGTACCCAGGGGAAGAGCGCCAGAAACTGGCGGTGTCTGAAACGAAGAATAGGTAAATGATGTATGTATCAAGGTGAAAAAATTGGAGTGGGGATCGTCACTTATAATCGTAAAGACGGTTTGCTTAAATTATTAAACTCTCTTCCGCGCCAATGTATTGATGAACTGGTCATTATTAATGATGGACAACATTTTCCTGAGTATTCCGGTCTGGATTGCCACTATATATTGAATGAAGAGAATCTTGGGGTAGGATGCAGCAAAAATCGGGCGCTATCTTACCTGCGAGAGAAGGGCGTTGATCACTATTTCCTCATTGAGGATGACGTGTTTGTCAAACGGAATGATGTTTTTCATCGCTACATTGAAATGTCCCGCCTCACGGGGGTACAACACTTCAATTTCAGTCAGCATGGGTTACTGAATGTTAATCAGCAGGGGCAGCCACTCTTACGGATGCGCTGCGATTATGCCGGAGAAAAACTATTTATGTTCCCTTCCTGTGTCGGGGCATTTAGCTACTACACCGCGCTGGCGCTTGATACAGTGGGGCTCATGGATGAACGTTTCTATAATGCGCTTGAACATGTAGACCATACCATTGCGGTCATAGATGCTGGCATGCATCCTCCGTTTGGTTATTTTGCAGATATAGCAGATTCACAAGACTATATTGGCGATGAGGGATGGAGCATTAAGCAATCTACAATTTCAGGCGAGCTCACTTTCAGAGCAATAGTTACAGTTGCTTTGCAACGGTTTAAACAAAAGCGTGGTTTCGTGCCTGCAGATATTACTATTGAGAACACAAAGAAAGTTACCCGGATGCTGGAAAAAATCCATAGCAAATATACAGTTAAACACTAAATGGTACAATAAAATGTTCAGCAAGCCAGTAGAGGAAAAACGACTGGCTGCAGAATTTCCTGTTCTAATCTCAAAATAACCCCCCATTTCACCCATTATTCATCCAATTGAACGCCCTGCAGAATCGGATAATCATGCCGATAACTCAACTAACGCAGGGCTGTTTATCGTGAATTCACTCTATACCGCTGAAGGTGTAATGGATAAACACTCGCTGTGGCAGCGTTATGTCCCGCTGGTGCGTCACGAAGCATTGCGCCTCCAGGTGCGCTTGCCGGCGAGCGTGGAACTCGACGATCTGCTACAGGCGGGCGGTATCGGGTTATTGAATGCAGTTGACCGATACGACGCTCTGCAAGGAACGGCATTTACGACTTACGCAGTTCAGCGTATTCGTGGTGCGATGCTGGACGAGCTGCGCAGCCGAGACTGGGTGCCGCGCAGCGTTCGCCGCAACGCGCGCGAAGTGGCGCATGCGATGGGGCAGCTGGAACAGGAACTGGGACGTAACGCAACGGAAACCGAAGTGGCGGAACGTCTTGGCATTGCTGTTGAAGAGTATCGTCAGATGTTGCTCGATACCAATAATAGCCAACTCTTCTCTTATGACGAGTGGCGAGAAGAGCATGGCGATAGCATCGAGCTGGTGACGGACGAGCACCAGCAGGAGAACCCGTTACACCATTTAATGGAAGGGAATTTACGCCAGCGCGTCATGGAGGCTATTGAAGCTCTGCCTGAACGCGAACAGCTGGTATTGACCCTTTATTACCAGGAAGAGCTTAACCTCAAAGAGATTGGCGCTGTTCTGGAGGTGGGAGAGTCGCGGGTGAGCCAGCTGCACAGCCAGGCCATTAAACGCTTACGAACCAAGCTGGGTAAGTTATAGGTGATTGATTCACCTTAAAAATGCCGCACAACGTATTGACAACCAGGAGTTATCATGACGGTGCAGCAATCTAAAAGACGGCCTTTAAGCCGCTACCTGAAAGACTTTAAACACAGCCAGACGCATTGCGCCCACTGTAACAAGTTACTCGATCGTATCACGCTGGTTCGCCGGGGCGAAATCGTCAATAAGATTGCGATTTCGCGTCTCGACACGTTGATGGACGAAGCAGCATGGCTCGAAGAGCAAAAAGAGTGGGTGGCGCTTTGCCGTTTCTGTGGGGATCTCCACTGCAAAGAGCAAAGCGACTTCTTCGATATTATCGGCTTCAAGCAGTTCCTGTTTGAACAAACGGAGATGAGCCACGGCACCGTTCGCGAATATGTCGTTCGCCTGCGCCGCCTTGGGCAACATCTGACCGTAAACAATATTTCTCGCGATCTGCTGAAAACCGGTTATCTGGATGAAAATCTGGAGCCGTGGCTGCCTGCGACCAGCACCAATAACTACCGAATTGCGCTGCGCAAGTATGCGCAATACAAGGTGCAAATGCCGGGTGCCATAAAGCAGAAAGCCCACGCCGGAACAACTTCTGATATATATTAAAAAAGAATAAGATGTAGCGCAGTCGCCTTTGACGTGGCAGGCGATTTCTCTACACTACGTAAAAATTCCACTATATCGGGGTATTTATGAAATTTGCACTTCTGGGTCGTCAGGCGCTGATGGGTGTTATGGCCGTTGCGCTGGTTGCGGGCATGAGCGTGAAAACGTTCGCCGCAGAAAACCTGCTGAATAAAGTAAAAGAGCGCGGTACGCTGCTGGTCGGGCTGGAAGGAACCTATCCTCCGTTCAGCTTCCAGGGCGATGACGGTAAGCTGACCGGTTTTGAAGTGGAGTTTGCTGAAGAACTGGCGAAGCACCTCGGCGTTAAAGCGTCACTGAAACCGACCAAATGGGACGGTATGCTGGCGTCGCTGGATTCCAAACGTATTGATGTGGTGATTAATCAGGTGACCATTTCTGACGAGCGTAAGAAGAAATATGACTTCTCTACGCCGTACACCGTGTCCGGTATTCAGGCGCTGGTGAAGAAAGGCAACGAAGGCGGAATTAAAACTGCCGCGGACCTGAAAGGGAAGAAAGTCGGTGTCGGTCTGGGTACCAACTACGAAGAGTGGCTGCGCCAGAACGTGCAGGGCGTGGATATCCGCACTTATGATGATGATCCAACGAAATACCAGGATCTGCGCGTGGGCCGTATCGACGCCATTCTGGTTGACCGCCTGGCCGCGCTGGATCTGGTGAAGAAAACCAACAATACCCTGGCGGTAGCGGGTGATGCGTTCTCTCGTCAGGAATCAGGCGTTGCCGTTCGTAAAGGTAACGAAGACCTGGTCAAAGCGATTGATTCCGCGATTGCCGACATGCAAAAAGACGGCAGCCTGAAGGCGCTCTCCGAGAAGTGGTTCGGTGCAGACGTCACGAAATAAGCTTCTGCCGTAAAAAAAGGCGCTTTTAAAAGCGCCTTTTTTATTTCTTTCGCGTCTGCGTGCATAATGAAAAATATCACATTTTGTCAGAGTTACCGGAGAACCCATGTCACTACAGAATTTAACGCGCTTTCCCCGCCTGGAGTTCATCGGCGCGCCGACGCCGCTGGAGTACTTGCCGCGATTTTCTGATTATTTAGGGCGCGATATTTTTATCAAGCGTGACGACGTGACGCCGATGGCGATGGGGGGCAATAAGCTGCGCAAGCTGGAGTTTCTGGCGGCTGATGCACTGCGCGAAGGCGCGGATACGCTCATTACCGCCGGGGCTATCCAGTCCAACCACGTTCGTCAGACGGCGGCAGTGGCGGCAAAGCTCGGGCTCCACTGCGTGGCATTGCTGGAAAACCCGATTGGCACGCGGGCAGAAAACTATCTCACCAACGGCAACCGTCTGCTACTGGACCTGTTTAACGTGCAGGTCGAAATGGTGGATGCGTTGACTGACCCGACCGCCCAGCTCGACGAGCTGGCGACGCGTCTGGAAGCGCAGGGGTTCCGCCCCTACGTTGTCCCCGTCGGCGGTTCGAACGCGCTGGGCGCGCTGGGATATGTGGAGAGTGCGCTGGAAATTGCGCAGCAGTGCGAAGGCGCGGTAAGCCTCTCCTCCGTGGTTGTCGCGTCCGGAAGCGCGGGCACGCATGCCGGGCTGGCGGTGGGGCTGGAACAACTGCTGCCGGACGTCGAGCTGGTTGGCGTGACGGTGTCCCGCAGCGTCGCCGAGCAGAAGCCGAAAGTGGTCACCTTACAGCAGGCGGTAGCCGAGCAGCTGGAGCTGAAGGCCAAGGCCGACATTCTGCTCTGGGACGACTATTTTGCGCCGGGTTACGGCACGCCTAACGAAGAGGGCATGGAGGCGGTGAAGCTGCTGGCGCGCCTCGAGGGGATACTGCTCGATCCGGTTTATACCGGCAAAGCGATGGCCGGACTGATTGACGGTATTGCGCAGAAACGCTTTAAGGATGAAGGGCCGATTTTATTTGTCCATACCGGCGGGGCGCCTGCGCTGTTTGCCTACCATCCTCATGTCTAAAAATCAGGTCGAAAAATAATAATGCAAGAAAGTATTCAACTGGTTATTGATTCTCTGCCGTATCTGCTGAAAGGTGCGGTATTTACGTTACAGCTCAGTATCGGCGGGATGTTCTTCGGCCTGGTGCTGGGATTTGTGCTGGCATTAATGCGCATGTCACCCATCCTGCCGGTGCGCTGGCTGGCGCGCTTTTATATCTCCGTATTTCGCGGCACGCCGCTTATCGCCCAGCTCTTTATGATCTACTACGGCTTGCCGCAGTTTGGTATCGAGCTGGATCCGATCCCCGCAGCGATGATTGGTCTGTCGCTCAATACCGCGGCGTACACGTCAGAAACCCTGCGAGCGGCGATCTCCTCCATTGACAAAGGGCAGTGGGAGGCAGCTGCCAGTATCGGGATGACGCCATGGCAGACGCTGCGTCGGGCCATTCTGCCGCAGGCGGCGCGCGTGGCGCTTCCACCGCTGAGCAACAGCTTCATTAGCCTGGTGAAAGATACCTCCCTGGCGGCAACGATTCAGGTACCGGAACTGTTCCGTCAGGCGCAGCTCATTACTTCGCGCACGCTTGAAGTCTTTACCATGTATCTGGCCGCCTCGCTGATTTACTGGGTGATGGCGACGGTGCTTTCTGCTCTGCAAAACTACTTCGAAAACCAGCTTAACCGCCAGGAGCGTGATCCAAAATGAGTGCTATCGACGTCAAAAACCTGGTGAAAAAATTCCACGGTCAAACGGTGCTCCACGGGATCGATCTTGAAGTAGAGCAGGGTGAAGTGGTGGCAATTATCGGACCAAGCGGTTCGGGAAAAACGACGCTGCTGCGCAGTATTAACCTGCTTGAACAGCCGGAAGGCGGCACCATTCGGGTTGGGGATATCACGATTGATACCGGGAAATCCATCAGCCAGCAGAAAGGGTTAATTCGCCGCCTGCGCCAGCATGTCGGCTTTGTATTCCAGAACTTCAATCTCTTCCCTCACCGTACGGTTCTGGAGAACATTATTGAAGGGCCGGTGATTGTAAAAGGTGAATCGAAAGAGGAAGCGACGGTACGCGCGCGCGAACTGCTCGCTAAAGTCGGGCTGGCGGGGAAAGAGACCAGCTATCCTCGCCGTCTGTCGGGAGGGCAGCAGCAGCGCGTAGCGATAGCGCGCGCGCTGGCGATGCGCCCTGACGTGATCCTTTTTGATGAACCGACCTCTGCACTCGATCCGGAACTGGTGGGTGAGGTGCTGAACACCATTCGCCAGCTGGCGCAGGAGAAACGGACGATGGTGATCGTGACGCATGAAATGAGCTTTGCACGCGATGTTGCTGACAGAGCCATCTTCATGGATCAGGGGCGGATTGTGGAGCAGGGGCCAGCGAAAAGCCTGTTCGCTAACCCTCAACAGCCCCGAACCCGTCAGTTCCTTGAAAAATTCCTTATGCAGTAGAATTTTTGCACTAATTTGCTCCAGAAAGTTAGGCTGGAGCAAATTATTCTCCCTTCGGGGGCAGTCGTTTGTTTTTTTATTCCATCCGGCCCGGATAAACCTTATCAATAGTAAAGTTAATTGTGCTAATGCCGATATTTTGTAGTTAGAAAAAAGTTTTATGTGTTAGGTTATATTCACCATAATAATGATTATCTTTTAGAGGCTTCATTTAGTAAGTATGAAGGATTCAGACTTTTTCACCTGGCGACGGGATTGCTCCCTCCGGTTTCAGGAATTGACGAATACCGATGAGGTATATCGGGAGCTAGAGCGGCAAACTCAGGCGCTGGAATTCGATTATTACGCGCTCTGCGTGCGACATCCCGTGCCCTTTACGCGCCCTAAAATCTCTTTGCAGACCACTTATCCAAAGCCGTGGATGGCGCAATATCAATCCGCGAACTATTTCGCTATCGATCCTGTTTTAAAAGCGGAAAATTTCATCCAGGGTCATTTGCCCTGGACAGACGCATTATTTGCCGAGGCTCAGGAATTATGGCATAGCGCCCAGGACCACGGTTTACGCGCGGGAATAACGCAGTGCCTGATGCTGCCTAATCATGCGCTTGGCTTCCTGTCTGTTTCTCGTACTAGTGTACAGGAAGGGCCTTTTTCCCGTGAGGAAATAGAACTGCGGCTGCAAATGCTGGTGCAAATGGCCTTAACTTCTCTGATGCGTTTCGAAGATGGGATGGTAATGCCACCCGAAATGAAATTCAGCAAACGCGAGCGCGAAATTCTGAAATGGACTGCGGAAGGGAAGACGTCAGCGGAAATAGCGATCATTCTCTCTATCTCTGAGAATACCGTTAACTTCCATCAGAAAAATATGCAGAAGAAATTCAACGCGCCCAACAAAACCCAGATTGCTTGCTACGCGGCGGCAACGGGACTGATCTGACAGGATAATACGTTCTGCGTGACAGACGAACAAACGGCTGAATGCACTGCATCCAGCCGTTTTTTGTTACTGGCGGTAGGCTTGTTTGATTTGCTTAACGGTGTTAGCAAATACCGCAGATTCAGCCTGGTCTTCCATCTCCGCGATTTGTTTTTCCATTTTAATGATCACACGACCGGCATCCGCCTGGCCCATCGCCTGCAGCATCAGCGTCAGCAGTGCTTTCAGGCAGTTTACTTCCTGTGCCAGTTCCTGGTTATTCTCCGCAGTGGCAAATTCAGGTGTGCTCATTTATTTTCCTCATTATTTAACGGCGCTAAAGCGCGACGACGAAAGTCAAGGCGGCGGAGTATACCACAAGCTGAAGCAAAAAAAGCAGCGGTTGTTTTTTGTACTTTTACGTGGATGTTTAATTGCGTAAACAGAACGTACAGGTAAACTGTACCGTCGTCAAAGGCTATTAATTGTTTATGCCCGGTTCGCTTGCCGTTAATTATTGTTACAAAAATTTGAGATCTGTTTTTTTGCAGGAAAAGCCTGCAAGTTTTTTGTAACTTTTTGAATACAGATGCTTAAAAAAAGCTGCAAAAGCCCTGAATGCATGGTCTCTCTTTCCACGGACTGTACAGCCTAATTTCCAAAAACGAGAGCAAAATCGAATAGCCGGTTTTTTAACGTTTTAATCTTGTGAGGAAAACCGTTAATATAAACCAAATTATCACTCAGTAGCGTTATCCCTATTCTGGAGACATTTCCTTTGATCAACGTCCTTCTTGTTGATGACCACGAACTGGTGCGCGCAGGGATACGACGCATTCTTGAAGATATTAAAGGTATTAAAGTTGCCGGTGAGGCGTGCTGCGGCGAAGATGCGGTAAAATGGTGCCGCACAAACTCGGCCGATGTGGTATTGATGGATATGAATATGCCCGGTATCGGTGGTCTTGAAGCAACACGCAAAATCGCGCGTACCTTTGTTGATACCAAAGTCATCATGCTGACCGTGCATACCGAAAACCCACTGCCCGCGAAAGTGATGCAGGCGGGCGCAGCGGGCTACCTGAGTAAAGGTGCTGCGCCGCAGGAAGTCGTCAATGCAATCCGTTCCGTGTTTGCCGGACAGCGCTACATTGCTTCCGACATTGCCCAGCAGATGGCGCTGAGTCAGATCGAGCCCGAGAAAACCGAATCACCGTTTGCCAGTTTGTCCGAGCGTGAATTGCAGATTATGCTGATGATCACCAAAGGTCAGAAGGTGAATGAGATCTCGGAACAGCTGAATCTCAGCCCGAAAACGGTGAACAGCTATCGTTACCGGATGTTCAGTAAACTGAACATTCATGGTGACGTCGAACTGACGCACCTGGCCATCCGGCACGGTTTGTGTAATGCGGAGACGTTGTTAAGTCAGTGAGTGATGTGTTCGATTCAACAGCATTTCTGAAAACCGTTACCAGCCAGCCTGGCGTCTATCGCATGTATGACGCTGGCGGTACGGTTATCTACGTGGGGAAGGCAAAAGATCTAAAAAAACGCCTCTCCAGCTATTTTCGCAGTAACCTGGCCTCCCGTAAGACCGAAGCGCTGGTCTCACTCATTCAGAATATTGATGTCACCGTCACGCACACCGAGACAGAAGCGCTGCTGCTAGAGCACAACTATATTAAGCTCTACCAGCCGCGCTATAACGTCCTGTTGCGTGATGATAAATCCTACCCGTTTATTTTTCTGAGCGGCGACACCCATCCGCGCCTCGCCATGCACCGCGGTGCAAAACACGCCAAGGGCGAATATTTCGGGCCGTTCCCTAACGGCTATGCCGTGCGAGAAACGCTGGCGCTGCTGCAAAAAATCTTCCCGATCCGCCAGTGTGAAAACAGCGTTTACCGTAACCGCTCGCGCCCGTGCCTGCAGTACCAGATTGGGCGCTGCCTGGGGCCGTGTGTGGCCGGGCTGGTGAGTGAAGAAGAGTATGCCCAGCAGGTGGAGTATGTGCGCCTGTTCTTAGCCGGAAAAGACGATCAGGTCTTAACGCAGCTGATTGCGCGCATGGAAAAAGCCAGTGCCGCACTTGAGTTTGAAGAGGCCGCACGGATCCGCGACCAAATCCAGGCGGTGCGCAGAGTCACTGAGAAACAGTTTGTCTCGAATACCGGTGACGATCTCGACGTTATCGGCGTAGCCTTTGACGCCGGGATGGCCTGCGTGCACGTGCTGTTTATTCGCCAGGGCAAAGTGCTCGGCAGCCGCAGCTATTTCCCGAAAGTGCCTGGCGGTACCGAACTGGGTGAAGTGGTGGAAACCTTTGTCGGCCAGTTCTATCTGCAGGGGAGCCAGATGCGTACGCTGCCTTCTGAGATCCTGCTCGATTTCAGTCTTGACGATAAAACCCTGCTGGCCGATTCGCTCTCTGAACTGGCGGGGCGTCGGGTCAATGTACAAACCAAACCGCGCGGCGATCGTGCGCGTTATCTGAAGCTGGCACGCACCAACGCGGCGACGGCGCTCACCACTAAGCTGTCGCAGCAGTCGACGGTGAACCAGCGCTTAGCGGCTCTGGCGACGCTGCTGAAGCTGCCGGAAGTGAAACGGATGGAGTGTTTCGACATCAGCCATACGATGGGGGAACAGACGGTGGCGTCGTGCGTGGTATTTGATGCGAATGGCCCACTGCGCGCCGAGTATCGCCGCTATAACATTACCGGGATCACGCCGGGCGATGACTATGCGGCCATGAATCAGGTGCTGCGGCGTCGCTACAGCAAAGCCATTGAAGAGAGCAAGATCCCGGATGTGATCCTGATTGACGGCGGGAAAGGGCAGCTCGGCCAGGCGAAAGCGGTATTTGAGTCGCTTGATGTCAGCTGGGACAAAAACCATCCGCTGCTGCTGGGTGTTGCAAAAGGGGCCGATCGTAAGGCCGGTCTGGAGACATTGTTCTTCGAGCCGGAAGGCGAGGGCTTCAGCCTGCCGCCGGACTCCCCGGCGCTGCACGTCATCCAGCACATTCGCGATGAATCACACGATCATGCCATCAGCGGTCACCGCAAAAAAAGGGCGAAGGTAAAAAACACCAGTAGCCTGGAAACGATCGAAGGAGTGGGGCCAAAACGTCGGCAGATGCTGCTGAAATATATGGGCGGATTGCAAGGATTACTCAACGCCAGCATCGAGGAAATTGCAAAAGTGCCGGGTATTTCGCAAGGGCTGGCAGAAAAGATCTACTACTCGTTGAAACATTGAGGGCTCTGTAGCAACATAGAGCTAAATTTTACTGACAACAAACAGTTACCGTCATTATGCAATTTAATATCCCTACGTTGCTCACTCTCTTTCGTGTTGTACTCATCCCGTTCTTTGTACTGGCGTTTTACCTGCCGGTCGTCTGGGCACCTTTCGCCTGCGCATTGCTCTTTCTGATCGCGGCGGTCACCGACTGGTTTGATGGATATCTGGCACGCCGCTGGAATCAAAGCACCCGTTTCGGCGCCTTCCTCGATCCGGTGGCAGATAAAGTGATGGTCGCGATTGCGATGGTGCTGGTGGCCGAGCACTATCATACCTGGTGGGTGACGCTGCCTGCGGCCACCATGATCGGCCGTGAGATCATTATCTCTGCGCTGCGCGAGTGGATGGCGGAACTGGGTAAACGCAGCAGCGTGGCGGTCTCGTGGATTGGTAAAGTCAAAACGACGGCGCAGATGGCGGCGCTGGTCTGGATGCTCTGGCGCCCGAACGCCTGGGTTGAATGGGCGGGGATTGGTCTCCTGTGGGTCGCGGCAGTACTGACGCTGTGGTCCATGCTGCAATATTTGAACGCGGCGCGCGGTGATTTGCTTGATCAGTGATCGTTTCGCCGTAATTTTCAGCAAACGATCCGGGGATGCAAAAAATAACGTTGACTCATAACGTCATATCAGTAGAATGCAACGCATCGAACGGCGGCACAGCAAGCCGGACGATAATGAAATCAAGTGGTTAGACGTTTGCTTGATGACATGCGGGAATAGCTCAGTTGGTAGAGCACGACCTTGCCAAGGTCGGGGTCGCGAGTTCGAGTCTCGTTTCCCGCTCCAAATTAGAGACATCGGCAATAGCGGATGTCGGCTGAAAAGCCAGAAGATTTCGGCGCGTTAGCAAAGCGGTTATGTAGCGGATTGCAAATCCGTCTAGTCCGGTTCGACTCCGGAACGCGCCTCCAATTTCTATCCCGAGCCCGGATGGTGGAATCGGTAGACACAAGGGATTTAAAATCCCTCGGCGTTCGCGCTGTGTGGGTTCAAGTCCCACTCCGGGTACCATGGGAAAACTAGAATAAAATCAATGATAAGCAGTGTCGTATAAACCACCGAAAGGTGGTTTTTTATTATCTGTTTTTCGCCATTGCCATTGTTTCGCCATTCGGCTTCGCCAGAGAAAGAGGGTATTACTGTCCCTCGAACACCAACCAAACGCGTACCACGCTATAGGTTACCAGCTGATTTCATCCCATCCGATGCTTTTCCATGATCTAATTATGGCAGGAAGCAGTCAAGCCTGACCCTCTAACGCCAGGCCCACCAATCGGTGGGCTTTTTGCTGGAGTAAGAGCAATTGAGGTCTTCAACGTTCGTCAAACACCTTGAGTATCGCAATTCGGTATATAAAGTAACCAAGTACAATGAGAGCACCAGACGCTGCGCCCCAGATAAAACGGGATTCGTCTTTTGAAAATGAAAAGAAATAAATACAGGACAATAGGCCCGCAGAAGCAATTCCCATCCCCAACCCGCGCAGAATTCTGGATGCTATTAGTTTGATAATGTCCTGAGTGTTCATAATCCACCAAAAAAGTATTTACATACTTCGTTAAATTCATGCTTGTTTACATCTGCTACGCTGCATGCGTCAAGAAAAGGTTTCAATTTATCTTCAACAAGAAAATACAGAAGATCCAAATCACCCATACTCTTAAGTCGGTAGTAGAGTGCAGGGTTTTGGTTTTCAAGCTTTCTGGCCGTATAGATAGCTCTCGATGTTTCTGCGCCAATCGTCAGAGCACTTCCGATGACTACGCCAGCGGCGAACGAGGTCATAATACGTGTCGATACGGCAGCACCTAGCTTTACTCCGGTTAGCTCAGCGAATATGAATTTACCAGCCATTACGCCTGTAAAATTTTGTGCAATACCCTGAATACTGTCCATGTTAACTTTTGACATGAACTCTCTGATTACGGCATTAACTATTTTTTGAGCTTCCTGATGAACCGATATCCCTCGTTTGAGCTGTTAGCCATCCTCACTCGATCATCAAAATTAGAATGACGATGAGTCGTGTCCATGAAGTCATATCCGAGGTAATACATACTGACCGGGAAAGAGAGCATTCCTTGGGCTACAGAAGCCAGGAAACCGGAATCGCCAACATCCAGACTTTTCAGCATCCTTTTTGCCAGAGATTTCGCGCTGTCCAATTCAAACCTTCCTTATGGTTTTGCTTGTGAAACAGACAGAATGATAATGAGGATACTACGAAAAAGAAAATGCAAAAGCCCCACCGAGTTGATGGTGAATTGTAGAGTTACACTTTTGTCGAAGCGTCGACGCCATGTAGACGCGGATTTTGAAGCAGCCATTCAAACGCTTGATCTTCCGCTGGATTGTGAGAAAAACTGGATTTAGCTCTCCGAAAATAGTGGCAGCAGAAGTGCAACCATCACCAGTGATTACCTGCGATTACCATATAAAAGAGTCTTACGTATCATAAGCTTATGATGCGTAAGGCTCTCTTATAGTTTTTAAAGTCCCTCGGCGTTCGCGCTGTGTGGGTTCAGGTCCCACTCCGGGTACCATGGGAAACAAAGAATAATCAAAGCAATAAGCAGTGTCGTGAAACCACCGAAAGGTGGTTTTTTTGTGCCTTTGGCTTAGGGCGAAGTGATCGTATCTCATCATCGTCCCGATCCTGCTGTGCCCGAGAATTTGCTGTTATACCAGAAGGTTAAGCCTGACTCTCTAATAACAAGCCCAGAAAGCAGGGCGATTTTCAGCTAACCTGCAACCAATCTTAAACAAACATTTCACTCGCCAGACACAGGTTGCCGCCGCTGATAAACTGGTTGGTATCCACCCTGGAGAGCGGAAGGTTATTGTCATGCAATATGAAGAACAGCAGCTTATCAACGGCCTTTTCGAGCGTCTAAAACAGACCGGACAACAAAACAGCCAACGGGATGCAGATGCAGAGCGTCAGATCGCTGAATTTGTCAGACAGCAGCCTGCGGCCCCCTACTATATGGCGCAGTCGATTTTGATTCAGGAAGCGGCGCTGAAACGCCTACAGGCCCGGGTTCAGGAGCTTGAAAGCGAATTAGCCGCGCAAAAAAGCAAACCCTCGATGGGCGGCAGTTTCCTCGGCGGCCTGTTTGGTGGCGGGAAAAATAACCCGCAGCCTGACAACAGCTGGAATGCCCAGCCGCAACAGCCACCGGCGCAGGATTACTCTCGGGCGCCAGCTACTCGCGGCGGCGGTTTTATGGCTGGCGCGCTCCAGACAGCCGCTGGCGTGGCCGGTGGCATAGCGCTTGCCGAGATGCTTACCAGCATGTTCCATCAGTCGCGGCCGGAAGAGATCGTGAACATCATCGAAGAACCGGCAATGCCCGTCGGTGGCGAACCGTTTGTCGGTAATCAATACGGCGACGTTAATAACATCTCTGACACCCGTTTCCTCAACCAGAACGATCCGTTAGGCAGTAATAACGACGTCTGGCAGAATGACGATGTAGATGACGACTACAGCAATGACGACGATAGTTTTATTTAACGACGTTATCGTGTAACCACCGAAATGAAGTGAACCCCGAAAGTTAGGTATCCAACTTTCGGGGTTTTGCGTTTCCGGGTCAAAAAAGCTTTCGCGGCTAAGTCTGAAGGCTCATAAATCACATTCTTTTTACTACGTTTCTTACTAACAAACCTGTAAGAATTGCCGGAAGCAATCCAAACAAAGAGGCGATATCGACTAACATATACTCCAGTTCTTCTATCCCATATGTGCCGAAATGATCCATCACGGAATCAGCCCATTTGGCAGATATCAAATCACACCCCACCTAAATACGCCTTCCTCACCTCCTGATTTCCCAGCAGCTCCTCGCCGCTGCCGCTCAACCGGATCTGCCCGTTAACCATCACATACCCACGGTCTGAAAGCTTCAGCGCGTGATGCGCATTCTGCTCCACCAGAAAGATGGTCATGCCGTTGCGGGCCAGCTCGCGCAGCGTCTGGAAGATCTGTTTCACCACAATCGGGGCTAAGCCCAGGCTGGGCTCATCCAGCAGCAGCAGCTTCGGACGGCTCATCAGCGCCCGGGCGATCGCCAGCATCTGCTGTTCCCCGCCGGACATGGTCATCGCGCGCTGCTTGCGCCGCTCCTTGAGGCGCGGGAAGAGGTCGAACATGGTTTGCATATCCTCAGCGGCAAACTGGCTGCCGATGGGGATGGTCCCCATCAGCAGATTCTCTTCAACGGTCATATCCGGGAAGATTCGTCTGCCTTCCGGCGCCTGCGCAATGCCTCCGGACGCGACGTAGTGGGTGGATTTATGGCTGATATCTTCGCCGCCGAAAAGGATCTGTCCGCTGCGAATACGGGGCTGGCCAAAGATGGACATCAGCAATGTCGATTTACCCGCGCCGTTTGCGCCAATCAGCGCCACGGTTTCACCCTTATTGACCTCGAGGGAAACCTGCTTCAGCGCCTGAATGACGCCGTAGAACACGTCCACCTCGCGAAATGCCAGCAGCGGTTCGCTCATAGGGTGACCTCGCTTTCATCCGTACCCAGGTAGGCGGCAATAACCTTTTCATCATGCTGGATCTGCTCGGGTTTTCCCCTGGCAATAACATCCCCGTGGTCGAGCACGATAATGTCGTCCGAAATCTCCATCACCATCCCCATATCATGCTCAATCAGTAGTACCGTGATGTCATGATGATCCCGCAGAAAGCGAATAATGCTGCTGAGCTTATGCGTTTCAACCGGGTTAAGCCCGGCGGCGGGTTCATCCAGACAGATCATTTCCGGCCCGGTGCACATTGCTCGCGCAATTTCCAGACGCCGCTGCTGGCCGTACGACATCTCTCCCGCCAGGCGATTGGCGCACTCCTCCAGATCCACCACTTCCAGCCAGTAGAAGGCCCTGTCCAGGGCGTCGCTTTCCGCCCGCCGGTATGCCGGCGTATTTAAGATCCCGGCAAGCAGATTGCGGTTAACGCGCATATGCTGCGCAACCAGCAGGTTTTCTACGACAGACATCTCGCGAAAAAGACGGATATTTTGAAACGTGCGCGCCAGCCCTGCGCGGTTGACCAGATGCGTTCCGCCGAACATTTTGTAGAAAAGACGCTGCCCGAACTGCGCGGGGTTAATCCAGTCTCCCGGCTGGAATTTTTGTCCGAGGACCTGAATAACGTTGGTCGTTTTATGGCGGGTATTAAATAAAATGTTGCCGCCGGAGGCCCTGTAGAAGCCCGTCAGGCAGTTAAACACGGTAGTTTTTCCCGCCCCGTTTGGCCCAATCAGGGCGGTAATTGAGCCACGCTGCACGTCCGGGTTGACGTCGTTTAACGCCTTAATCCCGCCGAAGTGCATCATCAGATGTTCAACGCGCAATATCGTTCCGTTCATGGCGCGACGCCCTTACGCACGGCAAACCCGCTGCGGTTAATGCGGATCAAACCGCGCGGACGCCAGATCATCATCACCACCATGAGCATGCCAAACAGCAGGACGCGGTACTCGGCAAAACTGCGCAGCAGTTCCGGCGTTACCGTGAGCACAAAGGCGGCCAGCACCACGCCTAGCGTAGAGCCCATACCGCCCAGCACCACAATGGCGAGGATCAGCGCCGATTCAAAGAAGGTAAAGGAGGTGGGATTCACGAACCCCTGATAGGTGGCGAAGAACACCCCAGCAATGCCCGCGGTCGACGCGCCCAGCGTAAAGGCGGAGAGCTTAACCAGAACATGATTCAGCCCCATCGAGCGGCACGCAATTTCGTCTTCACGCAGCGCTTCCCACGCCCTACCAATCGGCATCCGCGTCAGGCGGTGCTTGATATAGAGCACCAGCATCACCACCAGGAACAGCACCGCGTAGATAAAAATAAACTTCATGTTCGGGTTGTAGGTCAGGTGGAAAAATTCGTGGAAGGGCACGCCGCCTTCTTTCGCGCGTCGTCCAAATTCCAGGCCGAAAAAGGTGGGGGGAGGGGCCGAGACGCCGTTTGGGCCGCCGGTGAAGGTCAGCCAGTTGTTCAGTATCAGGCGAATGATCTCCCCGAACCCGAGGGTGACGATGGCCAGATAGTCACCGTGCATGCGCAGTACCGGGAAACCGAGCAGGGCGCCTGCGGCGGCGGCCATGATTGCCGCCAGTGGCAGCATGCTCCAGAAGCCTAAGCCGAGATACTGGTATCCCAGCGCCAGACCGTACGCCCCAATTGCGTAGAACGCGACATATCCCAAATCCAGCAGGCCGGCCAGACCCACGACGATATTCAGCCCCAGACCGAGAAGCACGTAGATCAGCCCGAGAATGGCGACGGTCAGCACATATTTAGTGGCGACAAACGGAAAGCAAATCGCAAGGGCAATTACCAAAGGAATAATCCAGCGCATGCGGCTTTTATATTCCGGTGGCCGGACATATACGCCCGCGCTATCGGCTTCGAAGCGCGCCTGGAAACGGGCGCCCGCGGCGGTACCTAAAAAGACGCTCAACAGAAAACGCCCGAACATGACGATGCCAACCATCCAGGCCAGCCGTTGCCCGGCGAAGTTAAAGCTGTACCCGTCCAGCACCACGCCCGCAATGGGGCCGAAAATAATCAGCGCAATCAGTCCGGAAAAAATCGCGTCCAGCATGCAGCGTTTAAGTGAAAAAACGTGTGATGTCATCATTCTCTCCCTCATACTTTGGCCACAATCGGGCGTCCAAGCAGGCCCTGAGGACGGAAAATAAGGATCATGACCAGCAGGCCGAACGAAAAGACATCTTTATAGTCCGAGTTCACCATGCCCGAGAACTGGGCTTCCGCCACGCCCAGGATAAGGCCGCCGAGCATGGCGCCGGGGAGGGAGCCGATGCCGCCGAGTACCGCTGCAGTAAAGGCTTTAATGCCGATCACGAACCCGACGTAGAAATCAAAGGTGCCGTAATTCATGGTGATCAACACCCCCGCCAGACCGGCCATCGCCGCGCCGATCACAAAGACCAGCGAAATAATTCGGTCGGTGTTAATGCCCAGAATGGAGGCCATCTTACGATCCTGCTGTACCGCGCGGCACATCCGGCCCAGCCGGGTATGGTTGATAATCCAGGTGAGCACCAGCATGCCGGCAAACGAGGCAACCAGAATAAACACTTTGGTGTAGGTTATCTGTACGAACCCGTCGCCCAGATGCAGGCGAATCACGCCGTCCAGCATGGTCGGCACTCCTTGCTGACGCGGACCCTGGCTCAGCTGAGCGTAGTTTTGCAGGATAAGCGACATGCCGATGGCGGAGATCAGCGGCGCCAGGCGCGTGGAGTTGCGCAGCGGCTTGTAGGCGATACGCTCGATGGTCCAGCCGTACACCCCGGTTACTACAATGGTGAACACCAGCGTCCCGAGGATCAGCAGTGGGAACGACTGCAGACCGAAGAACGAGAGCAGCGCCAGGCCAATGGCGCAGAGATACGCGGAAATCATATACACTTCGCCGTGGGCGAAATTGATCATCCCGATAATGCCGTACACCATGGTGTAGCCGATGGCGATTAAACCGTAGACGGAGCCCAGCGTTAAGCCATTGATTAACTGTTGCAGGAAGAATGTACTCATCTTAGCGCGCTCGTTTTATAGGCTGCGCGAGCCGCGCAGCCTGATGTTTATTACGCGCCGACGGGCAGGCCCGCCGACGTTGAGCGTGACTCCGTCCCGTTACTGCACTTCCTTATATTTCCCTTTGTCGTCCCACTGGTAAACCACGTAGTCAGACACTTTCAGATCGCCTTTGCTGTCCCAGGCTTTTTTGCCCATCACCGTGTCGACGGAATTGGCCTTTAGCCACTCGCTGGCTTTGGCCGAGTCCTTGCCGCCGGTGGCCTTGAAGGCCGCGGCAATGGCCTGTACGGAGGCATAGGAGTAAAGGGTGTAACCTTCCGGCTCGAATTTACCGGCGCGGAATTTCTCGATAACCGCTTTACCGTCGGGGATAAGACGCGGATCTTTACCGAAGGTCATGTAAATACCGTTGGTGTATTGCGGGCCCCCCGCGGCGGTCACCATCTCTTCGTTGACAATACAGTCGCCGGAGAAGAATTTCGCCTGCACGCCCTGTTCGCGCATCTGGCGAACCAGCGGACCGGCTTCCGGGTGACAGCCACCGAAGAACACGACGTCCGGTTTTTGCGCGCCGATCTTCGTCACCAGCGCGTTAAAGTCTTTTTCACCGCGGGATAACCCCTCATACATCACATTCTGAACGCCGCGTTTCGCCAGCGCCGCTTTGGTGGCGTCAGCCAGACCCTGACCATAGGTGTCTTTATCGTGAATAATCACCACGCGCTTGGCTTTCAGCTTGTCGATGATGAAGTCGCTGGCAACCTGACCCTGCTGATCGTCGCGTCCGCACATGCGGAACATATCGCTCATGCCGCGTTCGGTGATCAGCGGGTTAGTTGAGCCGGGGGTAATCGAAATAATGCCCGCGTCGCTATACACCTCGGAGGCGGGCATTGTGGAAGAGGAGCAGAAATGGCCGACCACGGCGTTGACCTTATCCTGGTCAACTAAACGGTTGGCCACGGCCACGGCTTGCTTGGGCTCGCAGGCATCATCCCCCTGAACCAGTTTGATTTTCTCGCCGTTAATGCCGCCTGCGGCATTAATGTCTTCAGCGGCCTGCGTTGCGCCGTGCCAGTACTGATCGCCATAGGTGGCATTAGGACCCGTGAACGGCCCGGCCACGCCAATCACAATATCTGCCCGGGCGGAAAACGCCGTCACCAGGCAACCGGCCAACACAAGAGAAAGAGGAGTTCTGATAAATTTCAGCGACATTATTATGTTCCTTAGCAAAGAGGTTTTTGCACCACGGCGTAAACCCGAACGCCCGACGGCGCAGCCAATCCGAAACACGAGCAAGAACAAAATGCACTAAACGAACAAGATACAGACGGCATCCTGCATGTACGGCGAGGTATCCCTGCGCAGCGTCGCGCGAAGAACATTAAGCAAAAACGTTGCCAGAATGGTTAACCCTTTGACGGGCTTGTGACATGTCTGAGTATAGAGCGCCGCGTTATGCCGCCTTGCGGGAGGAGAAGAAATTACAGCGGAGATCACATATCGTTAACAATAAAGCCCATAAGTTGTGCAAAGGTCACGATTTGCACGTTTTTGCAGCAATAAAGACCTAAACTTCAGCCCGGAGAGGCGTGAGATATGTGTTAGGATCGTTTCCTTTTGCAGGAGTGTCAGCGATGACTGAAGGCCCATTGAATGAAAGCGAAATGGCGTGGCTTGAAGAGACGTTAATGTCTTACGGTCATGATGATGCGTCCGTGATTGACGTGTCCGAACTGGACGGCATGCTAACCGCGGTGCTTTCCGGTCCTGTTGTCGTTGAGCCAGATGCCTGGCTGGTGGCGGTGTGGGGCGGCGAGAAATATATCCCGCGCTGGAAAAACGATCGGGAAATGAACCGTTTTATCGATCTCTGCTTTAAGCACATGAACGATATTGCCGAGCGCCTGAGCGAGTACCCGGATCAGTTTGAACCTATGTTCGGCTATAACGACGTGGACGGTGAGAGCTATACCGTGGTGGAAGAGTGGTGCTACGGCTATATGCGCGGCGTGGCGCTGACGGACTGGTCAGCCTTGCCGGAAGCCCTCAAGGCCGATCTTGAGGTGATAGCCCTGCACGGGACGGAAGAGAACAGCGAAAAGCTGGATGAACTGTCCGAAGAGGAATATATCGCCAGCATCGAGCGTATCCAGCCTGCGGCACTGCGTTTATATCAATACTGGGTAAACAACCCGCAGCAGCCGGAAGCGAAGAAGCCGACGGTGAACGGCACGAAGGTCGGGCGTAACGATCCGTGTCCTTGCGGCAGCGGGAAGAAGTTTAAGAGCTGCTGTTTGCACTGAAACATTTTTGTGGCATTGGTTCGTTCACCTTAAGACCAGTAGAAAATAATACGGTCTTTACCTGTGAACGAAATAAGGGGCCGTCGAGGCCCCTTATCAATCCTCCCGGCTCCGCGGAAAATCGATGCTTCGCACTGCGCTTACCTCCCAACCTTCTGCCTTCAGGTAATGATAACTCTCTGAACTTTGCCGTAAACGATATATATATATGGCCAGGCATATCAGACCGTGAATAAGCGCAATGTTTATTGTTGCTCATCGAATACCATTGATCTCTATACCCTGAAGGGCTTAGTGGGATTCTTGTATTTTCATATTTCTTCCGGGTATTTATTTTATCTTTTCATTTAATTCATGAATGTTTATTTTGTGTTTATTTGCGCGTTGAATAATTTAAATCTTTCATCCCTTTCTGTGAAATAAGGTTTTAATGATCGGTCTCCAGGCGTATATTTTGATTAATCTTATCGGTTGATCAAAAGGATAATTGACGATGGCAGGGCAATCAAACTCGATTCAACAACAGGATACATTGAATCGTTATTTACTGTATTTTCCCAGAAATAAAACCGTTTTATCTGATGTTCTCTCGTTTAGAGGAGAAGAAGAACTCAGTAAACCCTATCGCTATACCATTCGCTTTACCAGTCCGGTACCAGATATTGCCGTCAACGACGTTCTTAACCAGATGGCTGAGTTTATTCTGCGTGCCCCGAATCCGAAAGCTGGCTGGCACAATCAGGAGCCCTGGCTGCCGGTGCGGCAGATAAATGGCGTAATCACGTCATTTACCCGTCTGAAGTCGTCCGCTGATGAAACGCTGTATGAATGCGTGCTGGAGCATGAACTGGCGCTGATGGACCGAAATTATCGTTCGGCCGTGTACATGGGTATGACGGTGCCTGAGCTCGTCACGAAGTTAATGAAGGACAGCGGACATTTTCAGGGTTACAACATCGATTTCGACCAGCTGGGCTTCAGCTACCCGTTGCGGGAAATGGTTATCCAGTGGAAAGAAACCGATCTCCAGTTTATCCACCGCCTGCTGGCCGAAGTCGGGATCTGGTTTCGCTTTGAAAATCACGACAAGGTACCGGCCGAAACGGTGGTGATTTTTGGTGACGGGGGCCGTCGCTACGTTTTCAGCGATAAAAAGCTGCCATATGTCCGTCATTCGGGCATGACCAGTCATGAAGAGTACGTTACCGAGCTCGAAGAGCGCTACCAGCTCATTCCCGAAAACGTGCTGGTCCGCACCTATAACTATCGCGATCCGTTTTCTCCGCAGGCGGATAAAACCATTACCGACAACGACATTCCTGACGGGATAACCCGCGGCAAACAGTACCACTACGCCGATCACTTTCTGAGTGAAGGCGACTTTTATGGACAGGAGGCGGAAACGGCTACGTTTTACGCGCGCCTGCGCTATGAGCGTCTGCTGAACAATCAGAGCGTGCTGGGGCTGACGACCAGCGATCCGGAACTGCTGCCGGGCGTGATGTTTAACCTGACAGGAGATATTCCTGCCGGGTTTAAGCCCGGATATACGGATACAAAACGGGGCATTCATACCGAGCCTGTGAGTCAATTTTATCAAATTTTTTCTAAAACATATATTCACCCATCAGAAAAATATATTGCCGTACCGACAAAAAATGTATCGGAATTTATCATTTCAAAAGACTATGGGAAAAACTGGCAAATAGCTGTGTTTGCGCCAGAAAGTTTAGAAATTAGATTGAGGGCGTGGTCTAATCAGTCTGTTCATCCTGATCAGCAAAACGCTATTTCATTTGCAGTTATTAATGACCAAGGTTATTTGGTCATTAAGCCATATGATGGAGGAAACAAAAATCAGCGTGACTTCATATATATGTCATCTAAGCCATTCGATGATCCCGGTTTTAAAAGTAAAGATTATATCGATATTGGTTTAGATAAAAATTATAAGCCTTTACAAATGCCTAAATCATTCAGCGATTGGTCATGGGGAACGCTCTATATAACTAATGGTGAGTTAGACCAAACAGGCTTAAAAGAAATGAAAAAATATCAGGGGCTGCCCGATAAGGTTCCGGAAGTAAAAGGCTATACCGGCTGGGATCATATGCGTTGCGATATGGATGCAGGAAGGAAAGGATACTAATGAACGGCGTAATTCGACTCAATGACCCGCTGGTAAGCGGCGGGAAAGTAATTAAGGCGTCAGGCGCGCAATTTATGGGCCTGCCTGTGGCTCTGAAAGGCGATGAAGTGACGTGTACGGAGCATAAGGGGACGTTCCCTATTAACGATTGTCACCCAACCTGGACGATGAACGGCCGCGGCGTGGTCGTGGACGGCTGTAAAGCGGCGTGTGGTTGTGCTATCCGGACTACGCTACCTGTTGCGGGGGCTGTGTGATGAATTGGTGGTTGTATCCTGAACAGGACGAATTTAAAGAAGACTACCCCTATCTGGCAGTTTTTATCTTATATGTGATCGTCGTGATTATCTGTATTGCTGTTCGGGCAGTCACCTGGCCGGGTAATAAACATGTAGATCTCGATTTTCTTGCCCAGTCCGCGGTTATTCCGGTTGTTTTTCTGACGGGGTTCGTTCAGATGTGGTCTGTCGTGTATCACGGCATGAGGCACTACATGGAAACGAGGCTGCTGATTGCCGCCCGGCAGGAATATAGGGTTGTCAGCTTCGCCAGGGGGAACATTACCCTTGCTGGCTGGTCCGTACTCACTCCACCAAAGGCAACAAAGGAACTGGCACTGAGAATGCTGAAACTTGAGGGAGAGTTTCCGCTGGCCGCTAAAATGCCGTTGAAAATCGAGCTGGAAGAATCGTTCGATTTCACGAGGGCCGGGCAGGCAGTAGCCCGCGTTCTGGAGCCCATGGCAGGGAAACTTTCTCGGTACCAGCAGATTGAAGCGCTGGTGTGGGTTCGAGGCGGGGATGAATCCTTTAGCGATGAACTGCGGCGAGTGTTCGAACGCCAGGCAATCAGCGCCGATAAAATTACGTTTTTACCTGAATGTCCGGACTATACGCAAATAACGGAGTGGATAAAGCAGTCCGGAACCCGTGTCGCAAATCACCTGCTTATCATTGCAGACCTGCACCCGGCAGAAGAAGAATCGAAGTGGATGGAGAATGTCACCGCGCTTTTCTTCACAAATTACTACGTCAAAACTGAAGGAGAAAAACCTGTTTATCTTTACCAGCCGATGACAGGTGTTACTGACGTTGAAAGCAAGGTGCCGGTTTATCTGAGGACGGAAACGGTCAGTAAACCTAAAATGCTCTGGTATACCGGGTTATCCCGCACAGAGAAGTATCCGCTGCTGGAAGTGCTGGACGAGAACAAAGTGGTGCCGGACAGGCTGGAGCTTGAGGCTTCGCTCGGTGAGCGCTCTGCCGGTTATCAGTGGCTGATGCTGACGCTGGCCGCTGATGCGATTATGTACGGGCAGGGCGATCAGCTTGTGGCCGCGTCCGCACAGAACCATTTTGCCATGGCCGCGCTATCCTCCCGGTTGACCTGCCAACCCGATTACCCCGAAGAAAAAAGATATACGTTGCCGTGGCAAGCTGGCGGGATTGGCGGTCTGATGTTGTTTTTTGGGCTGATGTTAATCATTGCCAGCGTTGGTGAAGCCGGTAAAACTCTGTCCGGCTGGTTTATAACGATAATGGCGGTTCTGTTAATAGGTTTATTCCTTGGGATGGGGACATTGTTTACCTTGTATTATGGTGACAAAGCTTATGAGCACATGGGGATGTGATGATGAATGAAGCATTAATTTTAACGACAGCATTTCGGATGGTGATAATCGTAATATAAGGGATTGATTAAAGGGGAATCTCTCCCTATTAAAGCGGATAGTTTCCCCTTAAACCTTTGTTATCCCACTTCCGGCAGCATCCCGGCTGCAATCAACACCTGCACCAGAATAATCACCACCCCACAGCAAAACACCACGCACAGCAGCGGTTTTCCCCCCGCCACGCGGTAACCCTGCTGCGGATGCTGCTGGCGGCTCTTCCATGCCAGCAGGGAAGGGAGCAGCAGGGCCAGGATAGAGAGCGCCACCCCCGCATAGCCCAGCGCCATCACAAATCCGCGTGGGTAAAACAGCGCAAAAGCGAGCGGCGGCAGGAAGGTGATGGCCCCCGTCTGCAAGCGTCCAGCCGCGGTATTGCGACGCTGGAACAGGTCGGCGAGGTAATCAAACAGGCCGAGCGCCACGCCCAGGAACGAGGTTGCCAGCGCCAGGTCGGCAAACAGGTGTACCCCCAGCTCCACGTGCGGGGAGGTAACAACCTCGCGCAGTGCCAGCAGAAAACCGTTCAGGCCAGCGTGTTGCGCCATCAGCCCAATAAAGGTCGAAGAGTCAATGCTGCCCAGCGTCACCAGCTGCCAGAAAATATAGGCGATCAGCGGGATCGCGCTGCCGATAACAAAGACGCGGCGCAGCTTGCGGATATCGCCGTTCATATAGCTGACGATGCTCGGCACGCTGCCGTGGAAGCCAAACGAGGTGAAAATGACCGGGATCGCGGAAAGCGCCAGCCCTTTTTCCAGCGGCAGCGTCAGCAGGTTGACCTTGTGCACGTGCGGGGCCAGCAGCACCAGCATGATAATCAGGAAGAGAATTTTGGCGCTGAACAGAAAGCGGTTAAACAGATCGACCAGCGATGTCCCCACGCAGACCACGCCGCCGCCGATGAGCGCAAAGAAGATAGCCCCCGTCGCCGGGGTAATGTCAGAGCCAAACCAGTCGTTGACGCTGGAGGCGATGAGTTCCCCGGCGCCGCTGATATAGGCGGCGGTCAGGGCGTACATCAGGAACATCATGCTAAAGCCGGTTATCCACTGGCCGTAGCGTCCCAAATAGCGCGCCGCAAGCGAACCCAGACCGGTGTCGGCGGGGACGTGCTGGTAAACCTCAAGCAGCAGCAGGGCGGTGTAACACATCAGCGCCCAGAGCGTCCCCAGCAGCAGCAGGGTCATGCCAAATCCCACGCCCGCGGCCGCCAGGGGCATGGCCAGCATTCCTGCGCCAATCGTCGTTCCGGCGACGATAAAAATACTTCCCAGGGTTCTGTTTTTCACGCTTTCCTCTACAACAATGCTTAACCGCGACAAAATCTGCGGCGCAGAGTAAGGGAAAAGCCGTAATTCGTCAAATCACCGTTACAAGTAGTGTAACGAATAGTTTACGAATTATTGGCGCTCTGATCCTTTTTAGGCGGATGCCTACTTCATAAGGGCAATATTGCTGGGCGATATTCCGGCGTAACGTAAACAATAAATATAAATTATCAAATTAAGTGAGGGTTTTATGGCTGGAGAGAATCCCTTCACCGCGGCATGGAGTCGGGGAGGTAACCTGTTGTGCCATGGGCACTGGATAATCAGCTGGCAGAACCAACCCCTGATACTTCCCGAGTCCCGCCGCGAAAAGGATATGGGCACCTGGGCAATCTATTCGGTTATCGATCCTGAAGATGAAACCTTTGCACAAGGCTTACAGGAAGATGAGTGGATCGTTGAGAATGTCGACTGGTTAACGGATATGTTCTTCGAGGTGGGTATTCCGCTGGAGACGTCCAGCTACCGCTATTTTTACCAGGCGGTGAATCCTCATGACTGGCGCTGCACCAGCTGTGCGGGGTGTATGTAAATTAACGCGGTGCCGGTTTTCGGCACCGCGCTGAAATTAATTCTGCGTATCGAGGGTGGAAAGTTCTTTATCAATAAAGTAAAGACCTTCGCCGGATTTCCCCACCAGAGACAATTTATCCAGTACGGATTTAAACAGCTTCTCTTCTTCGTGTTGTTCAGCGACATACCACTGCAGGAAATTAAAGGTTGGATAATCCTGGCTGGTCATCGCGGCATGGACCAGTTCGTTAATTTTCTGCGTGATCAGCTGCTCGTGCTCGTAGGTGGCGCGGAACAGTTCATCGAGAGAATTATACTCAGCAAAAGGTGAAGCCACGGTTTCAATGCGCGGCAGGCTGCCCGTATCCGTAAGATAATCAAACAGACGCTGCATGTGGGTCATCTCTTCCTGAGCGTGACGACGCAAAAACGCGGCCGCACCTTCGAAGCTGTGATAGCTGCACCAGGCGCTCATCTGCTGGTAGAGCAGGGATGAAAAAAGCTCAAGGTTCATTTGTGCGTTGAGCTTGTCGATCATTTCAGTTTTCAGCATGGTGACGCTCCGGATTATTATTTCTGGTTCACAATGAGCGACACTATAATTTGTTATTTAATTATTTGCAAAACGTAAATTTTTTATTTTATTTATTTAAAATACGAATGGGAATAAAACGCATTGGCGATTTTTATAATTTATTAATGAGAATTGTTTTTGTTCGTAATGAAATAAACTGCCAGCAAACGCTGGCAGCGTTGATTAATACCAGGGATTATTTGTCTTAGGGTTAACGGCGTAACCCATACATTTATACTGGATAGTCACGCTCTCGTTCAGGCACAAAGAGCCGCTCGTCAGGGTGCAGGTTTTAATGGGCTGACCATAGGCTGAGGCAGTGGCATACCCCATGCTCTGACACGCTTTTGCCGCAGTGCCGTTATTAACATACTCATCGGAATACGCATTTTGCAGCGCTGCCTGGCCGTAGTCGAGGCGGACGATGCCGTTCGGCGCGTCGCGGCTGCTGACTTCAGCCTGGCGGTTGATACTACACCCCGCGAGCAGCAGGATTGTGCCGGCTACAATGACTCTTTTCATGGTTCGCTCTGAGTGGATGGAAATACCTTATCGTACCCGCAGATGCCCGCTGCAATGCCTGGAATAGCCGGACAATCTGCCCTCACTCTTCGCAACGGGTGAGAGGGGAGCGCTATCAGGCCAAATCCTGATAAGAATGTGATGAGTATCACAAAAAGATTGATTTTTGTGATGGTGGTCATATTATAAGCACGTTGACAATAAAGTTGTATAACAAGTTAATGGAGCATCATCGTGAAACTGCGCAAAATCCTGAAAAGCATGTGGGCCAATTACTGCCGCACGTTCAAAGACGTGCCGCCAGGCGCCATGTTCTGATAAAAAAACCTGCTTCGGCGGGTTTTTTTGTACCTGCAGGCGATGAAGGGAAGATGTCAGGGGGCGTGTTTTGCTACTATGGCGGCCTTTAAATAAGGAGAAAACCCATGTCACAAAACCTGAGCGCCGATCAGGAACTGGTCTCTGACGTTGTCGCCTGTCAGCTGGTTATCAAACAAATCCTTGATGTTCTGGACGTGATTGCGCCGGTTGAAGTGCGCGAGAAGATGTCTACGCAGCTGAAAAATATCGATTTTGCCAGCCATCCTGCTGCCGCTGACCCGGTTACGCTTCGTGCGATCCAGAAAGCCATCGCGCTGATTGAGCTGCGATTCACGCCGCAGGGTGAGTCCCACTAAAACAGGGAAAGGGGCGACGGCACGTGTCGCCCTTTGATGCTGTTAAAAGAACGTCTGGACCAGCAGGTAGCTCGCCGCGCACGCGCAGCTTACCCCAATCAGCCCTGGCAAAATGAAGCTGTGGTTGATGATAAATTTCCCGATGCGGGTGGTGCCTGACCGGTCAAAGCCGATGCAGGCCAAATCGCTGGGGTAGGTCGGCAGGACAAAATAGCCGTAGGACGCCGGGAAAAAGGCGATCAGCATTTTCGGGTCGATGCCTAACATCAGCCCCATCGGCGCAACGGCCGTCAGCGCCGCCGCCTGGCTGTTCACCAGTTTTGACACCAGAAACAGCACAATGGCATACGTCCACGGGTGGCTTTTCACCACGCCTTCCAGCGCCAGCTTTAACTCGTCGAGATGCGCCTGGAAAAAGGTATCGCTCATCCACGCCACGCCGAACACTGAGAAGATCGCGACCATACCGGCCTTGAACACCGCGCCGTTGGAAATCGCCGACGCATTAACCTTACAGGCCATCAGCATCACGGCGCCCGCAATTAGCATCATCATCTGAATGACAAGGTTCATCGACAGCGCCGTCATTTTGCCTTTCACTTCAAAGGCGGGGCGCAGTTCCGGGAATGCCCCCAGCAAAACGACCACGGCAATACCGGCAAAGAAAATCCACGTGGACCAGTAGGCCTGTTTAGGGAAACGCTGATTCATTAACGTCTCCGTACCGCCGTAGATAAACGCGCGCTGCTTAGGATCTTTCAGCTTTTCCTGAAACTCAATGTCGTCCGCCAAATCTTTCCCACGGCGTAAGCTCCACAGGGCCGCAATGGCTACGCCGAAAAGCGAAGCGGGAACCGACACGGCGAGAATTTCCAGGATCCCCCACGCGTGGCCGATCCCATGCTGGGCCGCCAGGATGGACACCAGCGACACAACGGCAACGGAAACGGGGGATGCCGTAATCGCCATCTGTGATGCCACCGATGCCACGGCCATGGGGCGCTCCGGGCGGATCCCTTTTTTCAGGGCGATATCCGCAATGATGGGGAACATGGTGTAGACCACGTGCCCGGTGCCGCACAGAAAGGTCAGCATCCAGGTGGTGAAAGGGGCGAGCAGGGTGATGTGCTGCGGGTGTTTGCGCAGCAGGCGTTCAGCAAACTGCATCATGACGTTGAGGCCGCCCGCAGTCTGCAGCGTAGCCGCACAGCCAATTACCGCGAGAATGGTCAGCATAACGTCAACCGGCGGCTTACCCGGTTGCAGACCAAAGACAAAACATAAAATAAAAAGACCAATGCCGCTGATTAACCCCAGCCCCATACCGCCGAAACGCGTACCCGTCAGCAGGCAGAGGAGAATGACAACAAACTCAATGGTGATCATGATGCTCCCTCGTCAATGATTATGTAACTAAATAAATCATCACACGTTGTGTGGTTAATCATTGGGAGCCAGATCTGATTTGTTAAATTTCAGCAAAAGCAGAAGGTTGGAGATGGGAAAAGGAATCCTGCCTCAGGTGGGAGGAGGGATCCCCACAAAACAATGCATGCACGGACGACTCCCTCTCCCTTGAGGGAGAGGGCTGGGGTGGTCATTCCGTTCACTTCATGTTCCTTGCTACTTTTTAACGACATGACCGGTGAACGTGCCAGGGCGACTCAATCGCCGCCGCCCTGGCGACCCGGGCTCCCGGCTGTAAATCGCCGCTTCGGCGATTTACAGCCGGACCAGGACATCGCTGTAAGTTATTCACTTGCCTGATACAAAATTCATCGCTTCAGGTTAATAAATTTCTGGGAAACCCTCAGCCCGGTTGGAGCAGATTAAAAAACTCAGTGGTGCTGTACCGCCACAATGTCGAGCAGATGACGGTCGGTTTGCTCAGGACATAAACCCGCCTGCTGCGCATTATGGATCTCATCCGCCAGCGTCTTCAGCAGCATGCCATCCTGCTGCTGCTCTTTGTCCATATCACGTAAGAATTTGAGCGTCGTAATGTCCTGCTGCGCTTTGGCTTCATCGGCCAGTTTGCTGAGCGTGCTGCAACGTTGCTCGTACTCTTCAAGCGTTTTCTGAAACAGTTCTTCCAGGCAGGAGTAGTTTTCGTTGATCCCATCAAGGGCTTTAACGACAGGATTTGCCCCTGCGGCTTTCAGAAAATTGAAGACACGCATCATATGGGTGACGTTACTTTGCGCCTGCGAGCGAAAGAATGTAGCAGACCCCGTAAGACTATTCTCGGCACACCACGCACTTAAGTGAAGGTGCAGGTTCGAGGCGTAGAACTCAAGGTTCATCTGCGCGTTAAGTTTTTGCATCATCGTTTGGGTAGCCATACTCATATCCTTATTGACTGTGGGACGTGATGTCCGTTGCTTAACCTGAGCGCCAGGCAAATACGAAGAAAAGAGCAGAAATAGACATTCTGCCGTGACCGAAGTCGACCGAAATTCACTTCCTGTGTTCGATATAAATAAGCATACCCTTGTCTTGAGTCTAAGAAAACTCTTAATCAGGCTGTATTTACCATACATTACAAAGTTTAATATAGTACATAAATACAATTAGCTCGCCATGAATTGAATGTGACTTAATAAGCTAATAATTAAGGATTTTTATCATTAAGGCACACTGTTACTCTTTCGGGGATATTAAGTTGGAATATTACTCCGAGAAAAAGAGAAATACGGTTTAATCGTTTCGAATATATGATGTGCCAATAAAATTGCGCTAAATCAATTTCTGCGAAATAACGTTTTTACAGGTGCGTTGTACATCCTTGATGAAAAACATGTTGAACCCCTTTAACGCCAGCTGCGTTTTGCCCGCTGAGGGGCATCAGGGATATCTTGGCTAATCTTATGGATAATTCTGCTTAACCCCTTTCTATTTGTCTGACAAATCCCGCATTTTTTATGTCATTTTTCGCTGAATTTATGTACGCAATTACTGTAATTCTGCGGTGTGATGGGGCTCTCTTATGGATGATTAATTTCCCGCTAAAACTATCACCAGCAATAACGCTTATGACGAGGTAAGCGCTAATGCCTTGTTTTAAGTCCGATTAAATAAGAAGCACGCACTTATTCCCTACAGAAAAGAATGCTAAAGCTGGAGTTTACCATGCACAAATTTACTAAAGCGCTGGCGGCCATCGGTCTGGCTGCCGTTATGTCACAATCCGCTATCGCTGAGAATTTAAAACTCGGTTTTTTGGTAAAACAGCCCGAAGAGCCCTGGTTCCAGACTGAATGGAAATTCGCAGATAAAGCCGGGAAAGATTTAGGTTTTGAAGTCATTAAAATCGCCGTGCCTGACGGCGAAAAAACCCTGAACGCCATCGACAGCCTTGCGGCCAGCGGTGCAAAAGGTTTCGTTATCTGTACCCCTGATCCAAAGCTGGGATCGGCGATTGCGGCGAAGGCGCGCGGTTACGACATGAAGGTCATCGCGGTTGACGATCAGTTCGTCAACGCTAAAGGCAAGCCGATGGATACCGTCCCGCTGGTCATGATGGCGGCGACAAAAATTGGCGAACGCCAGGGCCAGGAGCTCTATAAAGAGATGCAAAAGCGCGGCTGGGATGTCAAAGAGACCGCGGTAATGGCTATCACGGCTGACGAGCTGGACACCGCCCGTCGTCGTACTACCGGTTCAATGGATGCGCTGAAAGCAGCCGGCTTCCCGGAAAAACAGATCTATAAAGTCCCAACCAAATCCAACGATATCCCGGGCGCTTTCGACGCCGCGAACTCTATGCTGGTCCAGCATCCGGAGGTCAAACACTGGCTGGTGGTCGGCATGAACGACAACACCGTGCTGGGCGGGGTACGCGCGACGGAAGGCCAGGGCTTCAAGGCGCCTGACGTGATCGGGATTGGCATCAACGGCGTTGACGCCGTCAGCGAGCTGTCCAAAGCGCAGGCTACCGGCTTCTACGGTTCTCTGCTGCCGAGCCCGGACGTTCACGGCTACAAATCCAGTGAGATGCTCTACAACTGGGTAACCAAAGGGGCCGAACCGCCGAAATTTACCGAAGTGACCGACGTGGTGCTGATTACCCGCGACAACTTCAAAGAGGAGCTGGCGAAAAAAGGGCTGGGCGGTAAGTAATACGCTGTGATTGTGCCCCTCATGCTTCGTGAGGGGCCAGACGTACACACTACAGGAATCACGGAGACGTTATGCGACAGTCTGATCCGTATCTCTCTTTTCGCGGCATCGGGAAAACTTTCCCCGGTGTTAACGCGCTGACCGATATCAGCTTCGACTGCTATGCCGGCCAGGTTCACGCCCTGATGGGGGAAAACGGCGCGGGGAAATCCACGCTGTTGAAGATCCTCAGCGGCAACTATGCACCTACGACCGGCACGCTGGCCATTCGCGGCGAAGAGGTGGCGTTTGCCGATACCACGGCGGCGCTCAATGCCGGGGTTGCGATCATCTATCAGGAGCTGCACCTCATTCCTGAGATGACCGTGGCGGAAAACATCTATTTAGGACAGCTCCCGCATAAAGGCGGAGTGGTAAATCGTTCGCTACTTAATTATGAAGCGGGGCTGCAGCTTAAACACCTGGGTCTGAACGTCGATCCCCAGACGCCGCTGAAATATCTCTCCATCGGCCAGTGGCAGATGGTTGAAATTGCCAAGGCGCTGGCGCGTAACGCCAGAATTATCGCCTTCGATGAGCCCACCAGTTCGCTCTCTGCGCGTGAAATAGAAAATCTGTTCCGCGTGATCCGCGAATTGCGTCAGGAAGGCCGTACGATTTTGTATGTCTCGCACCGCATGGAAGAGATATTTGCCCTGAGCGACGCCATCACCGTCTTTAAAGATGGGCGCTATGTGCGCACCTTTACCGACATGCAGCAGGTTAACCATGACCAGCTTGTTCAGGCGATGGTCGGACGCGAGCTGGGTGATATTTATCACTGGCAGCCGCGTCAGTATGGCCCTGAACGCCTGCGCCTGGACAGCGTCAAAGCGCCGGGCGTGCGCACGCCTATTTCGTTATCCGTTCGCAGCGGCGAAATTGTCGGCCTGTTTGGTCTGGTGGGGGCGGGGCGCAGTGAATTAATGAAAGGCCTGTTCGGTGGAACCCGTATTACCGAAGGGCAGGTTTCTATTGACGGTGAACGGGTCGATATCCAGAAACCGGCCCACGCGATCGGGGCGGGCATGATGCTCTGCCCGGAAGACCGTAAAGCAGAGGGCATTATTCCGGTGCATTCGGTACGCGACAACATCAATATTTCCGCCCGCCGCAAGTTTATTCGCGCAGGCTGCCTGATAAACGATGGCTGGGAGTCGAGCAATGCCGACCACCATATTCGCTCGCTGAATATTAAAACGCCGGGTCCGGAACAGCTGATCATGAATCTGTCAGGCGGAAACCAGCAGAAGGCGATTTTAGGCCGCTGGCTGTCCGAAGATATGAAGGTCATTTTGCTGGATGAGCCGACGCGCGGTATCGATGTGGGGGCAAAACACGAGATTTATAACGTGATCTATGAGCTGGCAAAACGCGGCGTGGCGGTGCTCTTCGCCTCCAGCGATCTGCCGGAGGTGCTTGGCGTGGCCGACCGCATTGTGGTGATGCGTGAAGGCGAAATTGCCGGTGAATTACTTCATGAACAGGCGAATGAACAACAGGCGTTGAACCTCGCCATGCCTAAAGTCAGCCAGGCTGTCGCCTGAGTAAGGAGTTAATGATGTCCTCTGTTACTACATCCGGAGCGCCTAAGTCGAAGTCGGCGCTGAGTTTTGGACGTATCTGGGATCAGTACGGCATGCTTGTGGTCTTTGCCGCGCTGTTCCTCGCCTGCGCGATCTTTGTTCCTAACTTTGCCACCTTCATTAATATGAAGGGGCTGGGGCTGGCCATTTCCATGTCCGGGATGGTGGCCTGCGGGATGCTGTTCTGTCTGGCCTCCGGCGATTTTGACCTGTCGGTAGCGTCGGTGATTGCCTGTGCGGGCGTCACGACGGCAGTGGTGATCAACATGACGGAGAGCCTGTGGATTGGCGTTCTGGCCGGTCTGCTACTCGGCGTCATCAGCGGTCTGGTGAACGGGTTTGTTATCGCACGCCTGAAGATTAACGCCCTGATCACCACGCTTGCGACAATGCAAATTGTCCGCGGGCTGGCCTATATTATCTCCGACGGTAAAGCTGTGGGGATTGAAGACGAGCGCTTCTTTACCCTGGGTTACGCCAACTGGCTGGGTCTGCCTGCGCCAATCTGGCTGACCGTGGCCTGCCTGATCCTGTTCGGCTTCCTGCTCAACCGGACCACCTTTGGCCGCAATACGCTGGCGATTGGCGGTAACGAAGAGGCCGCTCGTCTGGCCGGGGTGCCGGTAGTGCGAACCAAGATTATTATCTTTGTGCTCTCAGGGCTGGTTTCTGCCGCTGCGGGAATTATTCTTGCGTCGCGCATGACCAGCGGCCAGCCGATGACCTCTATTGGTTACGAGCTGATCGTGATTTCGGCCTGCGTTTTAGGGGGCGTTTCCCTCAAGGGCGGCATCGGAAAAATCTCATATGTGGTGGCCGGTATCCTGATTTTAGGCACGGTAGAGAACGCCATGAACCTGCTGAATATTTCGCCGTTCTCGCAGTACGTCGTGCGTGGCCTGATCCTGCTGGCAGCGGTGATTTTCGACCGTTACAAGCAAAAAGCGAAGCGTACCGTTTAGTCCTTTTCCCCACCTTTTATTGCTCAACTTATAACCATAGTTGACCCCTTAACCGCCTCGCCAGTAATACTGGCGGGGCGGTTGTCAAATGGCGAGCCACGTCACACTGTCTATACTCACATGACTATGAAAGAGGTAAAGGCGTTTACCTCTCGTAAACCGTAAGGAGGAAAAGGGTGGCTGACTTGTTAACCGCACCGCCTGTACTGCCCGGAAAATATGCTTTCTTTTTTGACCTCGACGGGACGCTCGCCGGGATCCAGCCGCATCCTGACGACGTGGTCGTCCCGGATACGGTGCTAGAGAATTTGCAGCAGCTCTCAAGACTGAACGAGGGCGCATTGGCATTGATTTCAGGGCGCTCAATGGCCGAGCTGGACGTGCTCGCCAGTCCTTACCACTTTCCGCTAGCCGGTGTACACGGAGCGGAGCGCCGCGATATCCATGATCAACTGCACGTTGTATCACTTCCTGAGACCTTAATTAAGGCGTTACACACTCAACTCTCCTCGGCGCTTGAGTCGCTTCCGGGCACTGAACTGGAAGAGAAGGGCATGGCTTTCGCTTTGCACTATCGGCAGGCACCGCATCACGAGGCGGCGGTCTTTGCGATTGCTCGCAGCGTGGCCGATGCACACCCGCAGCTCGCGCTGCAGCCGGGGAAGTGCGTCGTTGAGATAAAACCTGAGGGGATTAATAAAGGTGCTGCTATTGCGGCGTTTATGGCGGAACCGCCATTTAAGGGACGTACACCGGTATTTATTGGCGATGACCTGACCGACGAGGCCGGGTTTCGCGTGGTGAATCAGGCCGAAGGGATCGCCGTCAAGGTGGGGCCTGGTGACACCGTTGCCGAATGGCGACTGGCGGATGTCGCCAGCGTCTGGCAGTGGATATCTGACATCGCTAACCAGCAACAACAACAAATAGCGCAAAGCAAAGGGGGAAACCATTATGGGTCGCTTAGTCGTCGTCTCTAACCGAATCGCACCGCCTGACGATAAAAAAGCCAGTGCAGGTGGCCTGGCGGTAGGGGTGTTAGGTGCCTTAAAAGCCGCTGGCGGGCTGTGGTTTGGCTGGAGTGGAGAAATCAGTGAAGAAGAGAAACCGCTCAAAAAGGTGACGCGCGGAAACATTACGTGGGCTTCATTTGCATTGAAAGAGAAAGACTATGACGAGTATTACTCGCAGTTCTCAAATGCCGTCCTGTGGCCTGCGTTCCACTATCGTCTTGACCTGGTCAAATTCCAGCGTGAATCCTTCGAAGGCTACTCGCGTGTGAATGCGCTGCTGGCGGATAAACTGCTGCCATTAATCGAAGAAGACGATATTTTATGGATCCACGATTATCACCTGTTGCCCTTCGCGCGCGAGCTGCGAAAAAGAGGGGTAAATAACCGCATTGGCTTCTTCCTGCACATCCCGTTCCCTACGCCGGAAATTTTTACCGCGCTGCCGCCGCATGAAGAGCTGCTGGAGGCGCTGTGCGATTACGATTTGCTGGGCTTCCAGACCGAAAATGACCGCCTCGCTTTCCTTGACTCCGTGTCTGGCAAAGCGCGTCTGGTGACCAAAGGCGGGAAAACCCATACGGCGTGGGGGAAAACCTTCCACACCGAGGTCTATCCAATAGGGATTGAACCTGACGAAATCGCGGAGCAGGCTTCCGGCCCGCTGCCGCCGAAGCTGGCGCAGCTTAAGAATGAACTCAAGCACGTGAAAAATATCTTCTCGGTTGAGCGTCTTGATTATTCCAAAGGGCTACCGGAGCGCTTCCTGGCGTATGAAACGCTGCTGGATAAATACCCGCAGCATCACGGGAAAATCCGCTATACCCAGATCGCGCCGACGTCGCGCGGTGAGGTTCAGGCCTATCAGGATATTCGCCATCAGCTGGAGACAGAAGCAGGGCGCATTAATGGCCGCTACGGCCAGCTGGGCTGGACGCCGCTGTTTTACCTGAATCAACACTTTGACCGTAAGATCCTGATGAAGGTCTTCCGCTATGCGGACGTTGGGCTAGTCACGCCGCTGCGCGACGGGATGAACCTGGTGGCGAAAGAGTATGTGGCGGCCCAGGATCCTGCCGACCCGGGTGTTCTGGTGCTTTCCCAGTTTGCCGGGGCCGCAAATGAGCTCACGTCGGCGCTCATCGTTAACCCTTACGACAGGGATGACGTGGCTAACGCGCTGAATCGCGCCCTGACAATGCCGCTCACGGAACGTATTTCCCGCCATGCTGACATGATGGAAACAATCCGGAAGAACGATATTAACCACTGGCAGGCGCGTTTTATTCAGGATCTCCGGGATATCGCTCCGCAAAGTCATGAAGGCGATCTGCAAAAAAAGATCGCGACCTTCCCTAAACTCGCCTGATTTACTGCTGGGGGGTTAATGCCCCCCAAGCGGCACTAATAGCACATCGACCTGGCTCGACGCGACAATAGATTTCGCCGCGCAGGCTGCCCGCGATAAAAAGCTGTGGTTATGGTTCCCGCAAATCACTAAATCAATATTTTGTTTACGACACATATCGAGAATATGGGCGTTAAGTTCCCCGGTCGCAATAACGGTCTCATAAACAGGATATTGTGCCTTTTCCACTAATTCGCGCAGAAATTGCTGCGTTTCTTCCTGCAGAACCTCGCGAATATCCTCCAGCATGGGGGCGGCCAGCTGATTATACATCTCCGGCTCGGCAGCGAGCGTGATGAGGCTGATGCGGGCATTGTGGGGTCTGGCAATGGAAACTGCCCGGGCGACGAGCTGATGGCTTTCGGGGGAAACTGCAACGGAAACAAGAAGATGGGAGTAACTCATGGCGCACTCCTTGGATGTCTGAAAGACAGCGTTTAACCACCTTTACCGCGAAATCTCCGGTTCTGCAAGAGCAGATTACGACATTAGTGTGAAGCTTATCATAATTATTCATTAATTATTCTTATAAGAAGAATAACTGAAAAATGCGCCTAAATGAAAAAAATTAACAACTTAACGTAAATCACACAAATCCACGCTTTGACTGTTAAATCGTTTTGATGCGTTACAAACTCATTTCGAATGATCACGTCCTGAAACAACTTTTTTGTACTAGCTGCATAACTATATGTTTTTTCACGGTAAGAAAAATGTTTCCAGGAGAGGGGCCTGATGTAAATGTTTCCGCGCGGCGCTTACGGCAGGAAAAGCACGTTGCATGCCAGTTCGGATCACCCTTCTGCATGAGTATTCGTCAATTAAGAATACAAAACAGTACTGATTGTCTAAATATTGAACAAATTACAAGTCATACTGATGGATTTATGGGTCATATTCACTTAAATTGTGTGACGTGGATCACATTTTTTTTAAATTTGAGGGTGGCTGGATTGTATGTGTCAAAACTGACGAGTAGAGTTTGCGTCGAATTAGGAAAAATCTTAGTTATTTGTAAGAAATGATAAATCATGTAAGAGACGCATTCGCGGTTTCTCTCTTACGGTTTCAGTGAATACAAACCTAAATTCAACTATGCATTTAGCCTTTTCTTTTTTATACCGGGTGATTTCCCGGCGACATCACGGGGTGCGGTCTTTCCGCATAAAAATAATAGTTGGTTATTCGGGATGGGAACAATGCATACATCCGAGTTGCTAAAACATATCTATGACATCAATTTGTCGTATTTACTGCTCGCGCAGCGTTTGATTAGTCAGGACAAGGCGTCCGCGATGTTTCGTCTGGGTATTAACGAAGAAATGGCAACCATGCTGGGCGGCTTAACCCTCCCGCAGATGGTTAAACTGGCTGAAACGAATCAACTGGTTTGCCAGTTCCGTTTCGATGATTCGCAGACAATAACGCGTCTGACGCAGGAATCCCGTGTGGACGATCTCCAACAGATCCATACCGGTATTCTTCTTTCCACTCGCTTGCTTAACGAAATCAGCCAGCCTGATGACGCAGCCCGTAAGAAAAGGGCCTAGCAATGAGCGAGAAAAGCATTGTTCAGGAAGCGCGTGACATACAGTTGGCCATGGAGCTGATGACCTGCTCCCCGTTGATTAGTACACCCCGATGTTAGTAATGTCTTCATAAGCCACATGAGGACATC